>MDTD01138945.1_pt1 | contig 65703 bp, 72 predicted proteins | sample 811221 | NCBI WGS metagenome assembly MDTD01 (sample SAMN05326646, study PRJNA326480) | marine metagenome | isolation source: seawater | place: Pacific Ocean: South West | collected 2011
CGCTTAATGAGTCCATGCATGGTGTCCACTAAGAATTAAGTGGACACTATCGTGACGGCCGCGACCTGTCGCTCAAGGTGTGATGGCCGGGCGCTTACGGATCTGCCGTATCAGAGCCTGATCAACCTTTACCTGCGGGACTGCGCCCAGTCGCAAAAGGATCTGAAGATCGAGTGGCAGTAGGCCCCGGCTCTGCCGTCCGTCGCTGACGCCGTCCAAGGCAACCTGACGATTCTGCCGGATTCATTCCGGCGGCCGTTCCGGCCTGGGCATGGTGTACCTGCTCGCCCTGGGTGGCCCACCTGCCGGACCTGATCGCCAGCGAGATGGAGGTGGTGATGACGGTTCCCGGGGCGAGGGCGCCTGGGGAGAACTCGAGGGAGAGTCTGGTGGGGGCGAGTGGTTGAGCCCTGGCTCTATATTAAAGGCTGGCTTTAGTAAGCGGCCTCCGAGCTCCCATATTAAACGCGGCGTTTAGTATGGCGGTGGGATTTGCGACGGTCGGGCGGAGTAAGATCGATGGTCCATCAGGATACAATTGGACGGAGCCTTACTATACAAATGGACGCGCGACGATATCGAGGGATCCTGAGGCCGGGAGGGCTGGTCTGATCAGTCGATAATTGAATTTGGTCAGGGTTGGGCGGATGTAATCGTTTTTGTGCGCCGGTAATTCGTTCCGCGCAGGGCTGAGGCGTTACGTTTGGGCATCCCTTCGCGCCTAATCAAAAACCGACGGCGACAAAACCGTCGCCTTCGCCAGGTACTCGATATCCCCGGCTTCCATGCCCGCCGCCGAAAACAGCGCCTTCCAGTGTTTCTCCACCACCTGCGTCATGGCCTCGACGCACTCGGTGGCTTCGTATTCGCTCAGGCCAAACCGTTCCGCCTGGCTGAGGGCGTTGTTGAGCGTGGCCGCGCGGCCCTGGTGGCCGACCACCATGGCCAGGTCCGCCGAGTAGCCCAGCCGGGGCTGGGGGCAGATGTCGTAGCCGGGTGTCAGGTCGAGGGCTTTGCCGTCCCAGAAGCAGGCGTGGTTGCGGGCGTGGTCGTCGGTGTTGCCGATCAGGATGTTGAAGACCATGCGCCGGAAGAGTTCCCGGCCGTCCCGATCGAAGTCCCGGGCGTATTGGCGCAGCACGTCGGCCAGTTCCAGGTAGCTGGCTTCGCCGCTGCGGACGGCGTATTCGTCCAGGTCCAGCAGGGTCATGGCGCTGAGCATGTGGCGGCGGGTCGGGTGGCCGGTGGCGTTGGTGTCGCGGTCGAAGCGGCGCACCAGCAGCACGTCCTTGCCCGAGACTTCCAGGACGCGGGTGTCCGCCACGTTCAGGCCGGCTTTGGCGGCGAGCCGCATGGCGCCGCTTTCCGCGGCGATCATGTTGAGGGTGTCGCGGCTGGAGCTGAATTTGGCGACCAGCCAGGACTTGCCGCGCCGGAACAGCACCTTGGGTCGGGCGCCGCCGATGCTGGTGCCGTGGTTCAGGGCGGCGTCCAGGTCGTCATCCAGTTCCTGGCCGCGTTCCATCCGTTCCGCCGCTTCCAGGGCGTCCGCCAGCGGGCGGATCGGCTTGGCGCGGGGCGCGTAGGCGTCCGGCCGGTCGGTGGCGTCCAGGGCGCCGATGCGGTCGGCGCCGGCGCCGAGCAGGTAATCAATCTCCCCGAGCTCGCCTTCCAGGCGGTAAGGGGCCTCGCCGGTGGGGTCGAGGGTCTTGGCGATTTCCCGCTGGATAATGCGCCGGCCCCAGGCGTCCGGTGCCGCGTCGCGCACGGCGCCGCTGAGCTCATGGTCGAGGACGTAGGGCTCACCGGTGAGCTCGCCCAGGGGGCGGCCGGGGATCGAGAGCGGGATGGCATCCGGCCGGGCCAGGTAGCTTTTGCCGTAGCGAAACACGTATTCGGCGCCGTCCCAGGCCAGCACGCCGCACACCACCGGTTCCGCCTGCCCGGGCGGGAAGAGCCAGAGGTAGGCGCGATCAGAAATCATTGTCGACGTCCTGAGGCCGGAACCGGCGCCGGCTGGTGGGGCGGCGCGCGCCGGCGCGGCTCTCGGCGACCCGGTAATACCCTTTTGGGGTGGGCTGGCCCGGTTCGGGCAGGGTCGCCAGCAGCGGCAGGTCAAGCAGCCACAGCGCCGCCACCACCAGGCCGACATCGACCTTCGGGTCGCCTTTTTCCAGGGCGCTCACGTGCCGCCGGTCCACCTTGCCCAGGCGCGCGCCCAGGTCGGTCTGGGACCAGCCGCGCGCCTTGCGGGCCTCGGCGATCAGGGCGCCGGTGTCGCGCAGGGCATCGAGAATCTGGGCCTTCTGATAAACGGGAGAATCGACTGTCCTGGGCATTTGATCATTAAACCGTACAAAATGGCGTTGAATGTACGTTATGGCGTTCGTTTTGATTCGTCAAGATGTTATCTATGTGTGATGTACTTATAAAGGTACATAATTCGACTTTTTATACGTTTTAATGATCAAAAACCATGGCCGGCAAGCGGAGTGTGGCCCATCTGCCGGACCTGATCGCCAGTGAGATAGAGGTGGCGATGACGCTGCTCACTTCTCCGTCATGGCCCGCAAACCGCTGATCACCCGCTCAAACAACCCCGCATCACGCCGCGCCCGGGCCAGGGTGATCGCGCCCTGTATCCCCGCCACCACCTGCTCGGCAATCGCGTCGGCGCGCTCCCCGTCGTGGCCCTGGCGGCCCAGGGCGTCGGCGAGCGCTTCGATCCAGCGTTCGAAATACGCGTTCACGGCGCTGGCGAATCGGTCCCGCGTGTCCGAGAGCGCGAAGGCGCCCACCAGGCACACCCGCTGCCCGGACTGAAAATAGGCGGAGACCGCCTCCCACATGGCGTCGATGGCCGTTTGCGCGTCCGCTTCTGAACGGAGGGGGGCGAAGATTTCGCGCTCGAACCAGGCCTCGATGTCTTCTAAAACGGCCGCCGCCATCTCCGCCTTCCCGCCCGGGAAAAAGTGGTACAGGCTGCCGCGGCCCAGCCCGGTCTGTTTAGTGATGACCGACAGGCTGGCGCCTTCGTAACCGTGCTCGCGAAAGGCCTCCCCCAGCAGAGAAAGCACGTCCGCGCGCTCCATGACCATGCGCGCCATGGCTCAGAGCCCCAGATCGCTGAGCCCGGGATGGCCGTCCGGGCGGCGGCCCAGGGGCCAGTGGAACTTGCGCTCGGATTCGGCGATGGGCACGTCGTTGATGGATGCGATCCGCCGCCGCATCAGGCCCTGGTCGTCGAACTCCCAGTTCTCGTTGCCGTAGGCCCGGAACCATTGGCCGCTGTCGTCGTGGAACTCGTAGGCAAAGCGCACCGCGATGCGGTCGCCACTCCAGGCCCAGACTTCCTTGATCAGGCGGTAGTCGAGCTCGCGGGTCCATTTGCGGCGCAGGAAGGCGACGATCTCTTCGCGGCCGCGCAGGAATTCCCCCCGGTTCCGCCAGAGGCTGTCCTCGGTGTAGGCCAGCGACACCTTCTCGGGGGCGCGGCTGTTCCAGGCGTCTTCCGCCATTCGCGCTTTCTGCTCGGCGGTGTCCTGATCGAACGGGGGAAGGGGCGGTCGGGCCATCTTGAATCTCCTGTTGTGTACCAATCGGAATGTACTGGAATGATTGGTACAGAGCAAGATTTCGGGCTACCTCGGAAGCGCCCTTTGTGCTGGCGACCGAGGAGATGGCTGACACCGATCCTCTTGCTTCGCTGACAGCATCTGCCGTTTTCGCTGATTCTCCGTGGGGTCTTCCAGAGCGAGTATGGGGAAACCTGTCCGATGAGGTAGTTTTGAGAAAGTCATGAAAATCGTAGTTTCAATACGATAATAGGGAGTTTTCTAAATTGCAGGCTGTTTTGGAAAAGCGTATAAGTCGTAGTATGGCTACGACAGGACGTAACAAACTAAATGCGCTCTACACCCGGTTTGAGCCGGGCGCACCGCTGATGTCGGAGGATCTGGCGGCGCTGGGGATCTCCGCTGATCTGGCGGTGCACTACGTGCGCGCCGGCTGGCTCACGCGGCTGGCGCGTGGCGTCTATTGTCGCCCCAACGACACCCTGGCGCTGGGGCCCTGTCTGGTGCTGCTTGAGCGCCGGTTCGAGGGGCTGCACGTGGGCGGCAAAACGGCGCTCGATTGGTATGGCGTGCGCCAGTACGTCGCCCGGCAGCCGGTGTTGCGGTTGTACGGCTGGCGGTCCGGTCAGTTGCCCGCCTGGTTCACGGATCGGTTCCCGGCGGAGTATTACCGCAAGCGGCTGTTCGATGAGCAGCCTGGAGCGTTGCGGAATGTGAACCCCTTTGAGGGAGAGGCCGGCGCGCCACGGGTTTCAGTGCCGGAGCGCGCCTTGCTGGAAATGCTCAGCGAGGTGGGCGTGCGCCAACCCCTACAGGAGGCCCGCGAACTGGTGGAAAGCAGCTACAGCCTGCGGGCCCGGGTGCTGCAGGACCTGTTGGAACACTGCACGAGCGTGAAGACCGTGCGGCTGTGCTTACAGCTCGGCCGCGAGGGTGAATTACCCTGGGCGGCCAAGCTTGATCCCGCCAGGCTGCCCACCGGCAGCGACCGGCCCTGGGTGTCCCGGTCCGGCGATGGCCTGTTGGTGCTCAAGCCATGAAGTCCGTTTACCTCGACACCGCCCGTCTGCTCACTCAGGTGGCGCCGCTGGTGTTCGTTGATGACACCTTTGCGTTGAAGGGCGGCACGGCGATCAACCTGTTCGTCCGTGATATGCCGCGTTTGTCCGTGGATCTCGACTTGGTGTTTCCCGATCACACGTTGCCGCGCAAGGAGGCGCTGGGGAAGATCAACGCAGCGATCCGTCAGTCGGCGGAACGGTTGGAGAATCAGGGCTTTCAGGTCCACATCCCCAAAGCTGACGCCGGCGAGACCAAGCTGCTGGTGCGGAGTGGGGCCATCGAAGTGAAGGTGGAGACCAACTTCGTAATGCGCGGCACGGTGAAACCGGTACAACAAGCCTCGCTGACGGCTGCGGCCAGCGACGCTCTGCTCGCCGATCTGGATACCCCGGTGGTGTCACTGGAAGACCTGTACGCCGGCAAGCTGGTCGCGGCGATGGATCGCCAGCACCCCCGCGACCTGTTCGACGTGATGCAGCTTTTCGACCATGAAGGGATTACGCCGGGCATCCGTCGCGCCTTTGTGGTGTATCTGGCCAGCAACAATCGGCCGGTTCATGAGGTGCTGTTTCCCCAGTTCAGGGATATCCAGCACGACCACACCCACAATTTCGACGGCATGACCGCTGAACCGGTGTCGCTGGACGATTTGTTGGCGACCCGGGAGCGGTTGGCGCGGGAGCTTCAGCAGGGCTTGGATGACAACGAACGGCGATTCCTGCTGTCCCTGGTATCCACTGAACCCGAGTGGTCTCTGCTGGGCATCGATCACCTCGATCAACTGCCGGCCATCCGCTGGAAGCTTCAGAACCTGGAGAAGCTGAAGAAAAACAATCCAAAGAAATTTGCCGAACAGGCAGAGGCGTTGGCGGAGCGACTGGACGCCATCGATTGATCCCGGATGATGGCGTGATATGAGTTGCTGGGCGGGCGTCGGGTTCAAGGTTTATATAACACCGGAAATGCTCACTATTAGTGGCTAAAAATTCGCTTCGATAAACCGCGCCGACCTGCGATTGTCGTTAAGCAATGTGGTGGCGCAGCGCTTGCCATACCGACGCGACGTTTTAGTATGGATGGAACTCGGTTCTGGGGGTAAGACAATGGAGGGTTTCCTGGCCAGCAGCGAACTACCGCTGGCGTTCGTGCCGGTATTTGCGTCGGTGCTGGCGTTGCCCGGCCCGAACGCCGCTTTCGCGGTGGGCCAGTCCTTGAAGTATGGCGTGGTCCGTTCCTTGTACGTTCCCCTTGGCTTCATGCTGGCCACCGGCATTCACGCCGCGATGGTGCTGTCAGGGTTGGGCGTTCTGGTTCTGCAGTATGCCAGCGCCCTGGTGGTCCTGAAGTGGCTCGGTGTGTTGTATCTGCTCTATCTGGCCTATAAGGCATTCACCGCCAAATCAAGTATTCTTGCGGTCTCCCCGAAGCCGATGTCACGGCGCACTATGCTGACTACGGCTATGCTGGTTTCTCTTACGAACCCGAAGGCTTTGCTGGCCAGCCTTATGCTCTACCCGCTGTTTATCCGTGATGCCGGTTCCTATGCGGCGCAGTCCGTGGTGCTTGGCCTGGTCGCCATGGTGGTCTCCTTTGGCGTCTACGGGGGCTATGTGCTTGCGGCTTCCTTGATTCGCCGTCGGCTTGTCCGGAGCCATCGCGCGAATAAGATTGTAGGCGCTTTTTACCTGGGTGCGGCGGGCGCATTGGCTGCTAAGTAATCCGGGCCGGGTATGACCTTGCGTTGAACTACCAAGAATTTCTCGGTAGTTCGTTTCTTCTGTGCTCCAGCGGCTTGCATCCGGTCGCGCCGCCCGCTCACTCCGCGCGCGCGGTCGAATATTTCTGGTCGGCGCTTACCCACGCCACCGCGGCCAGGCCCAGCGCAACCAGTGAGAGCAGGGCACCCGCCCAGTTCGGGGAGGCCAGGCCAAACCCTGCGGCGATCGCGGCGCCGCCAACCCATGCACCGATGGCGTTGCCCAGGTTGAACATGCCGATGTTCACCGAGGCGGCCATGGTCGGCGCGCCCGCCCGGCTGGCGCGGTCCATCACCAGCTTCTGAATCGGGGAGACCGTGGCGAAGCCAAAGGCGGCCATCAGGAACACCGATACGGAAGCCACGACGCTGTTCTCCACACCCCACCAGAACACCAGCAATACCGCCGCCTGGGCGGCGAGCGTCACGAACAGCGTGCCGAAAAGCGACTTGTCGGCGAAGCGTCCGCCGACCCAGTTGCCCACGGCCAGACCGAGTCCGAACAGAATCATTAGCTGCGCGATGCCGGCGTCGGAGAAGCCCGCTTCCTCAACCATCATCGGCGCGATGTAGGTGATGGAGGTGAAGAAGGCGGCGGGGCCGAAGACGGTGATGCCCATGGCGAGCAGCACCTGCGGGTCGACGAAAGCACGCAGCTCCGTCTTCAGGGCGATGGCCTTGCCCGCCTCGATGCGGGGCACCAGAAGCGCCACGCTGACAACGGTGATCAGGCCAATGCCGGCGATCAGCCAGAACACCAGGCGCCAGTCGTACGCCTGGGCGAGCTAGGTGCCTGCGGGCACGCCGAACAGGTTGGCCATCGTCAGCCCTGAGAACATGAAGGCAATGGCGCTGGCCTGCCGGTCCTGGGCGACCAGGGACGCCGCGATGATGGAGCCGATGCCGAAGAAGGTGCCATGGTTAAAGGCGGTGAGGATGCGGCCCGCGAGCGCGACCGGCAGGGTCGGTGCCAGCGCCGTGACCACATTGCCGAGCGTGAAGATCAGCGCCAGGCCGATGAGCATGGTCTTGCGCGGTACTCTTGCGCCCAGGACCGTCAGGATGGGCGCGCCCACGAACACGCCCAGGGCGTAGGTGGTGGCCATCAACCCCGATGTTGGGATATCGACGCCGAAATCCCGGGCGATCTGAGGCAGGATACCGGCGACGACGAATTCGGTGAGGCCGATACCGAAAGCGCCAATCGCCAACGCGAAGAGTGCTGCTGGCATGAGATTCTCTCCAATATAAAAGGGCTTTTAATCTGAATATGATTCGGTTAAAAGGATTCTATTGGAGATGTTATTTGGAGATAAACCAAAAATGCCGGTGTCTGGTAAAGAAAAAGACGCTGTTCGGCAGGTCAGGCACCAGCCGGCCGAACTCGACGCGATTGACCGAAGAATATTAGGCGCTCTTGCCGAGGATGCCTCGCGCAGCTACGCGGAATTGAGCAAGATCGTGAACTTGTCCGCCCCCGCCGTGCATGACCGCGTGAAACGGCTCAAGCGCGACGGGGTGATCAAGGGCACCGTGGCCGTGCTCGATGGTTGCAAGCTGGGCCGCACCTTGCTGACGTTCCTGGTAATCGATACCAGTAACTACAGCGCCACCCGCGAGCTGCTCAAGTTCGCCGACCGACCTGAAGTCGAGGAACTCCACACGGTGGCGGGGGACGGTTGTGTTTTCGTGAAGGTGCGTGCCAACGACACGGAATCCCTGGAGAGCTTCTTGATGGAGATCCAGAGTCTTGAAGGTGTCCGGTCGGTGCGCAGCTACATCGCTCTCTCCACCTTCCTGGAAAGAGGGCCAGCGCCGGGCCCGGCGTAACGGCCAGGCTCCAGTGATCGATTTGTCGCTCTCACCTCAGGTGGACCCGACCAGCGCGAACACCGCTCCCTGCGGATCAATGCCTTTCACGATAAAGTCGCCGCCGGGAATTTCGTCCGGGCCGTGCAGGATCTGTCCGCCGTTCTCGGTGATCGCCTGAAACGCGGCGTCGATGTCGGCGACACGGAAGTAGTAGTGCCACATGGGTCCCGGCATGTCGTCCGGCTTGGGCATGATGGCGCCGATCACGCCGTTGTGGCGGATAAATTCGTAGGCGCCCATCGGGCCCATATCCATTTCGCCGTCCTTGGTCCAGCCGAACGCCTCGAAGTAAAAGGCTTTCGCCGCCTCAGGGTCGGAGCTGGCCAGCTCGTTCCAGGCGCAGTGGCCCACCCGTGGGCGGTCGGACGCGAACGCCAGGCTGGCTTCGTCGCTGCGGCCCCGCATCACATAGAAGGGCGTGCCCCGCGGGTCGGTGACCATGGCGAGACGGCCCACGTCGGGGACGTCCGTGGCGGGCATCGGCACGCTGCCGCCCAGAGCGGTGACTGTGGCGACGGTCTGGTCCACATCGTCGACGCCGATATAGCCCAGCCACACCGGTCTGGCGCCACACTGTTTCATCTCTTCGCTGAGCGGCATCAGGCCGCCGATGGCGCGCCATTCGCCGGTGTCCTCGTCGCGGGCATGAAGAATGCGGTAATCCACGCCGGGCTGCCCGCTGTCGGTGATCCGCCAGCCGAGCAGGGCGCTGTAGAATGGTTGGGCGGCATCGGCGTTGTCGGTGGCCAGTTCATACCAGATAAACTCACCGTGTTGGTTGGGCATGGTTCGCTCCCTGTCGGTTGATCGTTCGCTTGCCGTAGAACGGTTGTGTATCCGCTAGTCGGTTGGGCCGGCGATCAATCGACGGGGAGAGAGTTTTTTTGCGCAGCCAGTACAGGGTTGTCGATGCCGGACTGTTTGCGTGACGGGGCACTGGATGCCGGGGCGCGGCACGGGGGCGGGTTGCCGGCCGGCGATCAGCGGGAGGCGCCCCCGTCCTCCGGCCGGCCGCGCTCGAGGCGTTCCTGTTCTTCCTCGAAGGCGGCTTTGATTTCGGCGAGCACGTCCTCGACGTTGGCGGCGCCGTCCGGGTCGTTGAATTCGCCGGTGAGGGCCACGTCCGGGCGCAGCTCGCCGGCTTCGTAGAGCGCCCAGATTTCCTCGCCGTAGCGGCTGTTGAGCAGGGCCGGGGCGAACTGGCCGTAGTAGCGGGTCATGTTGTGGACGTCGCGCAGCAGGAAGGCTTTGGCGTGGTTGTTGGCGGCGGCGTTGACCGCCTGGGGCAAGTCGATGATCACCGGCCCGTAGGCGTCCAGTAGCACGTTGAATTCGGACAGGTCGCCGTGGACCAGGCCGGCGCACAGCATGCGCACCACGTAGCGCATCATCTGGGCGTGGTCTTCCAGGGCCTGCTCCTCGGAGGGCGCCACATCGCAGAGCCGGGGCGCCACGTCGCCCTGGTCGTCGGTGATCAGCTCCATGAGCAGCACGCCCTCCAGCATGTCGTAGGGGCGCGGTACGCGCACGTTGGCGGCGGCCAGGCGGCGCAGGGCGTCCACCTCGGCGGTCTGCCAGATTTTCTCCTGCTGGTCGCGGCCGAAGCGGGAGCCCTTCTCCATGGCGCGGGCGCGGCGGGTGCTGCGCACCTTGCGGCCTTCCTGGTAGTGCACCGCTTGTTTGAAGCCCCGTTGGGCGGCTTCTTTATAAACCTTGGCGCATTGCACCTTGTCGCCGCAGCGCACCACATAGATGTCGGCTTCCTTGCCACTCATCAGGCGGCTGATCACTTCGTCCACCAGGCCGTCGTCGACCAGGGGCTGTAGGCGTTTCGGGGTTTTCATGCCGCCCTTATACGCTATTCGCCGGGCCCCGGCATCCATGCCGACATCCATGCGCGGCGCCGTTCATACCGGATCGGTGATCTCCCCCTTTTGCTTCGCCAGCATAAACAGCACCACCGCCGCCACGGCGCCGATGGCGTCGCTCCACAGGCCCGGGTAGATGAGCGCCAGGGCGCCGGCCAGGGCGAGCAGGCGCCAGGGTGGGCTGAGGGGCCTTCGCAGGTAGCCTTCCACGGCCACCGCCAGGAGCAGCACGCCGATCACGCTGGTGACGATCACCCAGAGGGTGTTGGCGAGGGTGGCGTCGATCATCAGCATGCTGTGGGCGAACACGAACATGTAGGGCACCAGGAAGCCGGCGATGGCCAGTTTCATGGCCTGGAAGCCGGTGGCGTTGGGCGAGCCGCCGCTGATGCCGGCGGCGGCGTAGGCGGCCAGGGCCACCGGGGGCGTCAGGTTGGCGAAGATGCCGAAGTAGAACACGAACATGTGGGCGACGAAGATCGCCGTGTCGTTGCTGCCGGCCAGCTCGCGGAACAACGGAAGATTGAGCAGGATCGGTGCGGCCATGGTGCTGGTGATGATGTAGGTGGGGATGCTGGGCAGCCCCATGCCGAGCACGATGGAGGCGATCATGGTGAGCAGCAGGGTGACCAGCAGTTGCAGGGTCGGGAACGGGATTGAGCGGCCCAGCTGCACCACGGCATCGGCGGCGTCCAGGGCGATGCCGGTGAGGGTGGCGACGCCCACCACGATGCCCACCGCGCCGCAGGCCAGGGCCACCGGGATGGAGTTGCGCACGCCGTTGGTCATGGCGTCGCGGCAGTCGATCAGGTCGATCTTTTCCGCTTCCAGGCCGAGCCGGGCGCGCAGGGCGTTGATCACCACCGGCAGCGCGATGACCGCGAACAGGCTCCAGCGACTCAGGGGCATATTGGGCACGGTGTGGCCCAGGACCAGGGCGCGCAGTTGTGGCTCGAAGATCAGCAGCGCCAGCAGCACGCTCAGGCCGATGGTGACCCGGCGGGTGCCGCAGATCAGCACGGTGGCGGCGATCGACCAGAAGGCGGCGAAGAAGGGCGCGCGGCCTTCGAACAGCAGCCACAGCAGCACCGCCATGGGCACCAGCAGATGGCCGCGTTCGAGCAGCACTTCGCGGATCGGCGTGAGTTGCGAGCGGGGGATGCCCTCCAGGCCGTTGCGCATGGCGCGCAGGTGCACCTGGAACAGCACGCCCAGGTAGAACAGCAGCGCCGGAATAATGCCGGCCAGAATCACCTGGGTGTACGGCACCGACAACACCTCCGCCATGATAAAGGCGGCGGCGCCCATGATCGGCGGCAGGATCTGACCGCCGACGCTGGCGGAGGCTTCCACGGCGCCGGCGAAGTTGGGCTTGTAGCCGGTGCGCTTCATCAAGGGAATGGTGAAGGCGCCGGTGGTGACCACATTGGCGATCGCCGAGCCATTGATGGAGCCGAGCAGGCCGCTGGCCAGCACCGCCACCTTGGCGGGCCCGCCCCGGGTGTGGCCGGCCACCGCCAGGGCCAGATCATTGAACAACTGGCCGAGACCGGATTTCACCAGAAAGGCGCCGAACAGAATAAACAGAATGATGTAGCTGGCGGACACGGCGATGGCGGTGCCCAGCAAGCCTTCGGTGATGAACACCAGGTGCGACATGATCTGCCGCCCGGTGGCCAGCACGATGTTCTCGTTGAGTTGAGGGTAGAACGACAGCTTGGCGTAGAAGCCGTAGAGCAGGAACAGCACGCCCAGCAGGGTCAGGCCCCAGCCGGTGACCCGGCGGGTGGCGTCCAGCACCATCAGAATCGCGACCGCCCCAACGATCATGTCGGTGGTATTGATGCGCCCGCCGGAGGCGATCACCCGGTCCGCCACCACCAGCATGTAAATGCCGATGCCGAAGGCCATGGCGGCCAGCAGCAGGTCGAGCCAGGGCACCTGGTCGCGCACGCCTTTTTTGGTGATCGGATAAAGAATAAAGGTCAGCGCCAGCAGTGTATAAAGGTGGATGCTGCGCTGGGCCACGTCCACCAGCGGCCCGGAGAACGAGGTGTAAAGATGGAAGGCCGCCAGCAGCACGCAGACCAGCGTTACGAAGCCGACCGCCCAGCGGGGCAGGGCATCGCGGACCACGCTCTCGCGGTCATACTTTTCCAGGGCTTTCCTGACCGCGGGATCGGAGTCGTCTTGGGTCGGGCCCGGCGAGGATGGCTGGCTCATGCGCCTCTCCAGAATCATAAAGCACGTTGATGTCGCGCGGCGGCGCCACCGGTCAGCGGAACGACGATTTTTCCAAGGCCCGCGCCAGGGCGGGCAGCACCGTTAACAGGGGCGCGTCGCGGGTGGTGAACGTCAGCACCGGTGCCGTGCCGGGGGCGCTCAGCACCAGTGTCCACCGGTGATAACCCAGGTGATAGTGTTCCGCGGCGGCGGCCTGGACGTTGAGCGGATCGACGGGACGCTCAATGCCGCTCATGATCACCCAACCGTCTTCCAGCCGGGTGTCCGTTCCCACCCGGTCGGGCACGCCGGCGCCGAAGGTCTTGAAGCGGGTTTCCACCAGCATCAGGCTGCCGTCCGGCTGAACCTGAAAACGTTCCCGCCAGCCTTCCTTTTCAACCGAGTGGGTCCATTGCAGCACGAAGCCGGTGCCGGCGGGGCCGGGCAGGGCGTAGCGGGTTTGCTCGCCCTCCCGCACCACCAGCCACGGCAGGGGCACCAGCGTGACCGTGGCACCCACGGCCACGATCAAAGCGAGCCACGGCCACCGGCGGGACTTGCCCATTCCCGGCCTTTAGCCGCCGTTGCTGTCGCCTTCGCGGTCATCGTAGTAGGCCTTGGCGCCGGGGTGCAGCGGCACCACCAGGTTCTGGTCCATGCTGGCCGGGTCGATGTCCTTGAGCGCGCCCACGGACACCTTGTCGGAGCCCAGATAGTCGTCGAAGCGCTTGGTCAGTTCCTGGGCCACCGCTTCGTCCATGGACGCCGGCACGATCAGAATATTGCGGATCGCCACGGTGGTAACCGCGTTATCCAGCCCGTAGCGCTCGGGCTTGCCGGCGGGGATGGTGTAAGTCTCATAGTAGGGGGAGGCCTCCAGCAGTTTGTCCGACACCTCGCCTTCCACCGGCACGAAGGTGACCTCGCTGGTCTGCATCAGGCCGGTGATGCTGGAGTTGGGCACGCCGGAGGTAAAGAAGGCCGCGTCCAGGTTGCCGTTGCTCATCTCGGTGACGCTGTCGGCGTAGCCGGTGTGGCTGACCCGCGCCAGGTCGTCGTAGGTAAAGCTAGCGGATTCCAGCACCTTCTGCGCGCTTTGTTCGACGCCGGAGCCCACCTTGCCCACGCCGACCCGCTTGCCTTTCAGGTCCGCCACGCCCTGGATGCCGCTGTCCGCGGTGGCCACGATCTGTACCACGTTCGGGTACAGGCCGGCCAGGGTGGCGATGTCCGCCTTGGCGCCCTCGAACTGGTTCTCGCCGTTGATGGCGTCATAGGCCACGTCGCTCATGACGATGGCGATCTGGTTCAGGCCGTCCTGGATGTTCTGGATGTTCTGCACCGACGCGCCGGTGGACACCACCTGCACCCGGCCGATCTGGTCGCTGGCTTCGAACACCGGCTTCAGGGCGCCGCCGATGGGGTAGTAGGAGCCGGAGGTGCCGCCGGTGCCGAAGATCAGATCCACCTCCGCCGGGCCGGCGTCGGCCTGGGCCGATTCGGCGCTGGCGTTGCCGGCCGTGTTGCCGGTATCGGCGTTGTTCTTGGCGGCGTCGTCGCCGTTATCGCTGCAGCCGGCCAGCAGGGCGCCGGACAATCCCAACGCGGCGGCCAATATCAGTGTGCGAGATAGCATGGGTCTCTCCTGATGTTCGCGGTTGTTTATTCGTTTTATTCAAGACTGACCACAGCTTACGAGCGGTGATAGCCTGATACTACGCCAGCAAAGGGCGTTAAGACTAAAGTCGAACAACACCGATCTGGCCGCCTCGTCGGCGCTTACCCGCCCCGCGCTGGGAGCTTTACCACCTGAGAAAGCTGAAAGAGCACAATCCCAGAAAGTTCGCCGCGCAAGCGAAAGCGCTGGCGGAGCTATAAGGGATGAGACCCGAAAGGATCGCGGCTCCCGCGCCGAAGCGCTACAGTTCCACTGTCATAACAATCACACCGGCAGAGGACCGGGAAAAGGAGAGCAAAAAATGTTCAACCACATCATGATCGGTTCCAGCGATATCGAGCGTTCGGAGCGCTTCTACACCGCCGTTCTCGGCGTGCTCGGCGCCGGCGAGCCGATGCGCAACGAATCGGCGTCCGGCCACATCCGGCTGTTCTACCGGCACGACGGCAACACCCTCGCCATCACCCAGCCGATCAACAATGAACCGGCCACCGGGGCCAACGGCGGCACCATCGGCTTCAAGTGCGAATCGCCGGAACAGGTTAAGGAGTTCCACGATGTGGCGGTGGCCAACGGGGGCACGTCCGTGGAGGATCCGCCGGGCCTGCGCGAGGGACCCATGGGCGCCCTGCACCTGAGCTATGTGCTGGATCCGGATGGCAACAAGCTCTGCGGCATCCACCGCCTGAAATAGGACCTGAGCCAATGAATCAAGACCGGATCAAAGCCCTGTTCGACCAGCAGGCGGAAGGCTACGACGCCCAGTGGTCGAAGACCGCGCCGATTCGCGATTGCCTGCATTTCTGGCGTCGGACTTGGCGTCGCCGGAATACGAGGTGTTGCTGCGGGCCTGGATGACGATGATGGCTTCGTCGGCGGTATCGTCGGAAATGCTCGAACACATGCGGCACGCCTACGCCAATGACGTGGGCGTGCTGCCGCCGGAGAAGATCGCCGCCTTGATCGCCGCCGGCGGGTTTACCTTACCGACGCGGTTCTTCCAGGCCGGCCTGATTCACGCCTGGTGCTCCCGGCGCGCGGAGCTGGCTACGTCCAGCACGGGCCGGTAGCAGCTGTTCACTGGTAAGACCCTCTATCTCAGCGATGAGGGCTGGCGGAGGCCACCCGTTCAGTCCATGCGTTCCCGAACCAGATCGATCAACGCCCGCAATCCGCTGGACATGTGGCGGTTGGCGGGGAAATAGAGGAACAGGCCGGGGCTGGGGGGACACCAGTCCTCCAGCACCGCCCTGAGCCGGCCGTCCCGCAGGGCCGCGCGGGCTTGGGGTTCGGGCACATAGGCGATGCCCAGGCCGTCGATCGCCGCTTCCACCATGAGGGCATTGTTGTTCAGCGTCAGGGCGCCGGGCACGTCGATGCTGATTTCCTTGTCGCTTTTCTGGAACTCCCAGCGATAGCGCTTACCGCTGGGCAGGCGTTGCTGGATGCATCGATGGCCCTTCAGCCCGTCCGGGGTCTCCGGCGCGGGATGGGCGGCCAGATAGTCCGGAGCCGCCACCGCCAGAAAACGAAGGTCCGGGCCGAGACGCACGGCGATCATGTCCTTGGGGACCGCTTCCCCCAGCCGGATGCCGGCATCGAACCCCTGTTCGACGATGTCCACCAGACGGCCTTCGGCCACCAGATCCAGGGCGACGCCGGGGTAGCGGGTCATGAACTCGGGCAGCACGGTGCGCAGTAATAGCCGGAGGGCGGCTTCGTCGCCGTTGATGCGCAGCGTGCCGAGGGTGTGACCCTGGACGTCGGCGGCTTCTTCCAGCGCGCTTTCGAGGTCGCGCATCAGCGGCGACAGGCGCCCCAGCAGGCGTTCGCCGGCGTCGGTCAGGGACACGCTGCGCGTGGTGCGGTGCAGCAGGCGTGTGCCGAGCTGGTCTTCCAGCCCTCGCATGGCGTGGCTGAGCGAGGAGCGGGAGACGCCGATCAGGTCCGCGGCGCGTCGGAAGCTGCGGTGTTCGGCCACCGCCATGAAGGCTCTGAGGTCCGCCAGCGAAGGTTTGTTGATTGGTGAATTCATTTCACTGATTCGGTCTGTTTGTGGGGTGTTCTCTCACCAATTAAGCCGGCATACCCTCCAGAACCGCAATGTCTTTTTTGAACTGGAGAGATGTCATGTCCAAAACCTGGTTGATAACCGGTACATCCACCGGCCTGGGTCGTCTACTCACCGAACGGTTGTTGGAGCGGGGTGATCGGGTGGCGGCCACGCTACGTCGGCCCGGGGCGCTGGATGATTTGATCGAGCGTCATGGTGACCGGCTGCGGGTGTTTACCCTGGATGTCACGGATACGCCGGGCATCCGGCGTGTGGTGTCGGAGGCGTTCGAGGCGCTGGGCCGGATCGATGTGGTGGTCAGCAACGCCGGTTACGGGCTGTTTGGCGCCGCCGAGGAGGCGGACGACGGGCAGATCGAGCGCCAAATCGCCACCAATCTGACCGGCTCCATCCAACTCATTCGCGCCGCGCTGCCCCATCTGCGCGATCAGGGCGGCGGGCGCATCGTTCAGGTGTCCTCGGAAGGGGGCCAGATGGCCTACCCGAATTTCAGCCTCTATCACGCCACCAAGTGGGGTATCGAGGGCTTCGTGGAATCCGTGGCCCGGGAAGTCGCGCCTTTTGGCATCGAGTTCCTGATCGTCGAGCCCGGCCCCACGGAAACCCATTTCGCCGCCGGGCTGGTTCGTGCCCGGCCGCTGGATTGCTATGAGGACACGCCAGCGGGCGACGTCCGGCGGGCGCTGGCGTCCGGGTCCTTCCCGGTCAAGGGCGACGCGGGCAGGACCGTGGAGGCGGTCATCGCCACGGTGGACGCCCAGCGGCCGCCGTTTCGTCTCACCCTGGGCAGCACCGCCTATGCGTCCATTAAAGAGGCCCTGGCCGGGCGGCTCACCGCCTTGGAAGCGCAGAAAGCGACGGCCTTGTCCGCGGACCGGGACGAAGCCGGCGCTCGCTAGCTCGCGTCCTCAATAGCCAACGGTGAAGCGCTGGCGCACGTGACGGGGCGCTTCCAGCTCGTCCACCAGGGCGATGGCGAAGTCCTCGAAGGAGATGCTGGAGCCGCCGTCGTGGGTGAGCAGGCTGTCCTGGCCGAGCCGGAACTGGCCGGTGCGTTCGCCGGGCACGAACTCCGCCGACGGGGACAGGAAGGTCCAGTCCAGGTCGTCCACGCCTTGCAAGTAATCCAGGAACTCGCCGCCGGCGGCGGCTTCGGCGCGGTAGGCTTCGGGGAAGTCCGGCTGGTCGATGAGCTTCTGGCCCGGCGCCACTTCCAGGCTGCCGGCGCCGCCCACCACCAGGTAGCGTTTCACGCCGGCGTCGCGGACGGCGCCGACCAGGGTTTCCACCTTGCTGACGGTGAAGTGCACCGAGCTGATCACCGCGTCGTGGCCTTTGAGCAGGGCGGCCAGGGCGGCGCGGTCGTTGGCGTCGCCCCGGGTCGGCGTGACGCCGGGCAGGGTGGCGATGCGATCGGTGTCGCGGGCGATGGCGGTGACTTTATGCCCGCGGTCGGAGAGTTCCTTGAGGATGCGTGAGCCGGCGTTGCCGGAGGCGCCGATGAGTGCGACTTGTGCCATGGTGTGCTCCTGATGATAGGGGGCGAATTGCTAAAGGTCTAAAAAATGGACCATGGGATCAATCTATGGGAGTTTTGGGTTTTGAACAAGAAGTCACCACCGCCTGACCGGGTCACGCGAACCTGACCCGGGTGGGCTCCGCCACGGGAAAACACCATGACCGACAGCCCGAAAAAAAACGCCTCAATTCCGTGCGAGCGACAGGCGCTGGCGCAGCCGTGCCCGATCCGCGACGTGCTCGATCGCATCGGTGATCAGTGGAGTCTGCTGGTACTGGACGCGTTGGCGCCGGGCCGCCTGCGCTTCAACGAAATGCTGCGCCAGATCGGCGATGTGTCGCGGCAGATGCTGTCGCGCACCCTGAAGCAGTTGGAACAGGACGGTTTCATCACCCGCACCGCCTACCCGGAAGTGCCGCCCCGGGTGGAATACGCGCTCACCGATCTGGGCCGCTCGTTCCAGGCGCCCATGGGAGCGCTGGTGGCCTGGGCGGATGAGCATCACCGCGCCATCGTCGAGGCGCGCCAACGCTACCTGGCCGGCGCCGGGGAGTGAGCGTCGGGGTTCAGAACCGGTCCGCCCGATAGGGCGCCATGTCCACGTCGGTGGGCTCGCCGTCCATCATCCGGGCCAGCAATTGGCCGGTGACCGGCCCCAGGGTGAAGCCCTGGTGGCCGTGGCCGAAGGCCAGCCACAGGCCGGGCAGACCCGGGGCCGGGCCGATGATCGGTTTCATGTCCGGGGTGCAGGGCCGGGCGCCGAGCCAGGGGCGTGGGTCCCGGCGTTCAGCCAGCGGGAAGAGTTGCCGGGCGACGGCTTCGGCGGCGTCCAGTTGCCGGTAACGGGGCGCGGCGTCCTGGCGGGCCAGTTCGGCGCCGGTGGTCAGGCGGATGCCGGCGCGCATGGGCGCGAGCAGGTAGCCGGTTTCCGCGTCCATGATCCAATGGCGCAGGCGGGCGCCGCCTTGCGCGCCGTAGTGCATGTGGTAGCCGCGTTTGACGAACAGGGGCACGTGCAGGCCCTGCTGTTCGAGCCACTGGCCGGACCAGGGCCCCAGCGCCAGAACCACCTGGTCGGCCGTTAACGCCTGGCCGTCGACCACCGCCCGCCATTTTCCGCCCTCCCGGGACAGCGTCTCCAGCTCGCCGCGCAGAACCCGCCCGCCTTCCCTTTGGCCGTCCTGCTTTTGAAAGTGGTCGGCGTAGGCGGCCACCAGGGCGCCGGGATCGGTGGCGGTCCACGGCTGGGTGTAGTGCACGGCGCCCACCAGGCCGGAGCCCAGATCCGGTTCCAGCCCGGCGAGGGCGGCGCGGTCCAGCACCTGGTGGGCGACGCCGTATTCGGCGGCGTCCCGTTGCGCCTCAAGGATTTGTTCCCGCCAGGCCTGTTCGGTGCGGAACACCTTCAGATAGCCGTCCCGGCGGATCAGGTCGCCGGCGCCGGCGGCGTCGATCATTTCCGCGTGGGCGTCCCGGGCCCGGGTGATCAGGGCGGCGTATTGCGGGACGATACGGGCGTAGCGCTCCGGCGCTGAATTGCGCCAGTACTGGAACAGGGGCAGGGCGGCCCGGGCCATGCCGCCGGGCCGGTAGCGGATGTCGATTTCCCGGTTGGGCAGCACCCGGAACAGGGTGGCCGGATCCCGGGGGAAGCGGTAGGGCCGCACCGCCTCGCGCTGGATGATGCCGGCGTTGCCGAAGGAGGTTTCCCGGCCCGGCGCGTTGCGGTCCACCAGGGTCACCCGGTGGCCGCGCCGATGCAGATGCCAGGCGGCGCTCACGCCGACCATGCCGGCGCCGAGCACGATAATATCGCGGGGCGGTTGAGGGGCTGAGCGGGCTTGGGCCACGGCGGCGGCCTCCTGCAAGAAAGGCGTTGGTGTCGGCCCCCATCCTCCCACAGGAGGCGGGCTTTCGATATCGTCGTTGGGGAACGGGGCCGCCTTGTCAGTGTTTCCGGCGGCGGCCACAATGACGTCGGCAACGGGAGCGCGGAATTCCATGGTGATACACAACAAAAGCCGGTTACCCGGCGTGGCGCTGACGCCGCTGGACCCTCTGGACGCCGCCCTCGAGGCGCTTCATTTTGGCTTCCGGGGCCTCACCGTGGAAGCGGACCGTTACCTCGCCACCCTGGGCCTGTCCCGGGTGCACCACCGCATTCTCTATGTCATCGCCCGCTCCGAGGGCATCACAGTGGGTGAGCTGGCGGCCTTGCTCGGCATCAGCAAGCAGGCGTTGCACCGGCCGCTGACGTCCCTGACCGAGAAGGACTACGTGGCCACGCGCCGCGACGCGGACAACCATCGCTTCAAACTGCTGGCGCTGACCCCGACCGGCCAGCAGGTGGAGCAGGCGGCGAGTCAGCATGAACGGGACGCGGTGGCCGCCGCGTTCGACCGGGTTCCCGCCAAGAGCCGGGACGACTGGTACCGCATCATGGCGTCGCTGGCATCGAAGCTGGAGTGATCAGCGCTCGTCCATGACCATCAGTGTGGCCGTGCCCTTGGCGTACAAAGTGCCGGCTTCGTCGCGAATCTCCGTATCGCAGATCGCCAGCCGCCGGGTGCGGTCCACCAGCCGGCCTTCCGCTTGATAGGTTTCGTTCTGGCGCACCGGGCGCAGGTATTTCACGTTCAGGTCCACGGTGGCGTAGGGCGTGTCGCTGGCCAGCGTGGAATAGAGCGCCAGCGCCGCGGCGCCGTCCAGGCAGGTGGCGGCGAAGCCGCCGTGGACCGCGCCCAACGGATTGAGGTGGCGGTCGTCCGGAGTCACCTTCAGCACCACGTGGCCTTCGCTGGCACGGGCCATCCGCATGCCCATGGTGGCGCCGATGGAGGAGCCGTTGGAACGGGTTTTCGCCAGCTGCTCGAGTATGTTCAGGCCGGTGGCGTTGGAAGGGGGCGTCGTCATTGTCGTTGTCCTTGAGTGGATGAGCGATGAGGAGAAATCCTGGCATGCTCCGTTTTCTAAAGTCAACAATGTTGATTTGAGAACGTTTCGGCGGCATCGCCGGCGCCGGGCCGTTAACCTGTTCGTTCATTTAGCGGGTACGGGCAAAGGAGCGTATTTTGAGAACATCATGGATTGTATTGCTGGCGGCGCTGTTTTCCCTGGGGATCTCGACCGGGCCGGCCCGGGCCGCCCAGGACTTCGCCGACCAGAGCGTGGAGGAACTGCGCGCCGGCATCACCGACAAGCACCCCAGCAGCTACATGGTGCTGGCGGCGCGGTTGTTCGAGCAGGGCGACAAACGGGAGGCGGTGAAGTGGTTCTATGTGGGGCAGATCCGCTACCGGGCCTGGCTGAAAGCGAACCCGGATCTGGAACCCTCCGGTGATCCGGCGCTGTTCTCCTCCTTGATGGCCACGGTGGGCCGGCCGTTGAATGAGTATATCGGCGGCGACGTGGACGAGTGGGTGGCGACCATTGACGACGCCATCGCCTGGCACCAGGATCATCCGGACGGTTTCCTGGGCAAGGACGACCACCGTCAGGTCTACGCGTCCCTGATCGCCGGCCTCAAGGACATGCGCGACAACATCGCCGCCCGCAAGGATGAAATCCGCCAACAGCGCCGCGAAAACGGCCTGGAGAATCGGTAGGTGCCTGGATGGACAACGCACTGCAACAACGGCTGGAAAAAGCGCTCAACAAACGCCCGCCCGGGGAGTTTCATTGTCCCGAGGTGTACGGCGCCGGCTGGGATGATCTCTACATCGGCGACAAGGTGAAGCTGGGCAACACCTTCCTGAGGCTGGTGCGCCTGGGGCGCTTCCCGGGCATCGAGGACACCGGCAAGAAGAAAGGCGGAGGCCGCCTTTACCGCAAGGTGGCCGGCTAGCCTTGAGCAAACCACTAGAGCTCGGCGCGCTCCTCCAGTTCCACGTCCGCCCGGTAAGCGTCCTCCGAGGGGCCGTCGCTGGACCAGATCTCCAGGGCCTTCGGCGTGCTGCAGAAATGGATCACTTCCACCGGCGCCAGCCCCTCCCGTTGATAGGTGCGTGTGAGCGCGCGCTTCCGCCTGCTCCATATGCTGTTCCAGAGTCGCCACCGTCAGTTCGCCCTCCAAGGCCCGGTCAATCAGGCCATCCACTTCCTCGTCGGCCAGCTCGAATAGGGGCAGGGCGCCGGTCCGCACCAGGGTGCGTGCCAGCGGCCGCCCGTCCTTGTCTTGAAAGGCTCACGGATATCACCCGCAAGGTGTTTTGCGCGAAAAGGGGAGCTGGCGGAAGGCCTGCCGCGGGACAGGTCCGCCTGAATTTGCGTTTGCGACCGGAGACAACGCTGACAGGCTCCGTCTCTTTTCGCTGACCCTCTTTTCCGCTTTCGCTGGCTCTTCTTCGCGCGCCGAAGAGCGACCCTGCCGGCTCATTCCTGAAGGAGCGAGCTGGTATGAACGAGATCGTGATTTTTGATGCGGGAGAGGACCGCATCGAGGTGCGGCTGGAAGCGGAAACCGTGTGGCTGAGTTTATTGCAGCTTACGGAGCTGTTCGGGCGCGATAAATCGGTGATTTCCCGGCATCTGCGTAACCTCTTTCGAGAGGGCGAGTTGAGACGAGAATCAGTTGTTGCAAAAAGAGCAACAACTGCTTCCGATGGCAAAGTATATCAGGTGGAGCACTTCAACCTGGATGTGATCATCTCGGTTGGTTATCGGGTCAATTCCCTCCGCGCCACCCGTTTCCGTCAATGGGCGACCCGTGTTCTCCGCGACCATCTCACCGAGGGCTACAGTCTCAATGAACACCGCCTGGCCAGGCACGGGCTTGCCGAGCTGGAGCAGGCCGTGGAGGTGTTGGGGCACACGCTGACGCGCCAGGAACTGGTTTCCGATCTGGGTCAGGAGGTGGTCGGGCTGATCCTCGGTTATGCCCGTAGCTGGCGCTGGTTGCGGGATTACGATGAGGGCGACCTGGGCATGCCGCCTGGTACCGAGCCGGCGCGGGGCGTCCTGGCGGTCGCGGAGGCGCGCCGGGCGTTGAATACCCTGGCCGAGGAGCTGCGCGACCGGGGCGAGGCTGGGCCTCTGTTCGCGCTGGATCGCGACAATGGTTTGAGCGCCATTCTCGGCAATGTGGGGCAAAGCATGTTTGGCGAACCGCTCTACCGGACCCGTGAAGAGCGGGCCGCCCACTTGCTCTACTTCATGATCAAGAGCCATCCGTTCGCCGATGGCAACAAGCGCTCCGGCGCCTTCCTGTTTCTCCTCTATCTGCGCCAGGAGGGCGTGCCGCTCACGTTGGACGAGCGGGGACTGACGGCGCTAACGCTGCTGATCGCCGAGAGCGCGCCCCGAGCCAAGGAGATGATGGTCCGCCTGGTGGCGCATCTGATCACTTCGCCGGGGTAGGGGCTGTCCCACTCACTGGAACCTGCTAGGGTCCGGCGATGCCCACACACGATAAAAAAGGGAGCGTACGCAATGAAGGTGAAGCGCATCATGGCCAACACCGTGACCGAGGATCTGGACGCCGCCGCCTGGTTCTACGGCGAGCTGCTCGGGCTCGATCTGCTGATGGACCACGGCTGGTTTCGCACCTATGGCTCGCCGGAAAGGATGATGGTGCAGGTGAGTTTCGGCACCGAGGGGGGGGCGGGTACCCCGGTGCCGGATTTGTCCATCGAGGTGGATGACGTGGACGCGGCGCTCGGCCGTTTTCGGAAGGCCGGCGTGACCATCGAGTATGGGCCCGCCGACGAACCCTGGGGCGTGCGCCGCTTCTTCGTGCGCGACCCCTTTGGTCGCCTCCTGAATATCCTGCAGCACCAATAGGCGGTTAGCGCCGGGCTACGACGCGCACCCGGCCGCTGGGCCCACCGCCGCAATAGAAGCCGCCGTTGCCGTCATGGGTCAGCCCGGAGACACCCACGCCGTCCGGCAGGCGCAGGCGGTCCAGTACCTCGCCGGACTCTGGGTGGAGGCGGCGCAATTCACCGGCGTCGCCTTCCCCAGTGCCGTGCCACAGGGCATCGTCCACCCAGGTGACGCCGGTGACGAAGCGATCCGACTCCAGGGTGCGCAGGATGGCGCCGGTGTCCGGGTTCACCTGGTGGATCCTGCGCTGGCGATACTGGCCGATCCACAAAAAGCCTTCCGCCCAGGCCATGCCGGAGTCTTCCCCGTTGCCGGGGGCGGGGACGCTGGTCAAGACCTCGCCGGTGCGCGGATCGATTTTCTGAATGCGCGCCTCGGCGATCTGGTAAAGGTGGTGGCCGTCGAAGGCGGTGCCGGCGTCCGCCGCCACGTCCAGGTGGCGTTCCACCCGGCCCGTGGTCGGGTTCAGAGCTTGCAGTCGTTCGCCGGTGGCCAGCCACAGATGGTTACCGTCGTACTCAATGCCGTGGATGATGGGCGCGCCCTCTAAGGGGCCGTATTCGCGGGTGATCTCGGCGTTTTTTATGTTCATGGGGATATCCTCCTGATTGATGGGGATAGCCTAGCTGCCCGGCGGTGGCAGCGTGAGTAACAAGGTTGTCGTGATTCCCGGCGCGGGCGAGGCCACCCAGCGGCGCGCCCGGCCATGACCCAGGGACGCCACCTTGCCAGCCCGGGTCAGCTGGCCCAGGGCCCGTTGCACGCCACGCTGACTGGTGCCGAGCGCCAGGGCAAGGGCGGAGCTGGCCCAGGCCTGGCCGTCGGCGAGCAGCGCCAGTACCGCTCCGTGGGGATCGTCCACCGGCTGGGCCAGTAGCGCCACCTTGGCCACGTGACGGGGTTTGAGCAGGAAGCCTCGAGCGGTGGCGTCAATGCTCGCCACCGGCTTCAGAGCCCGGCGGAGCCGGCCCAGTTCCACGCGCAGGCGGGCCCGGTGGCTGTCGTCCGGGTGTTTGAGTCGGAAGGCGCCCTCGATCAGGCTGTTCCGGTCGGCGTCACCGGGCCAGGCGCGAGCCAGCAGATCGGCCAGCGTGAACAGCACCGATCGCCCGGCCAGACTGATGGTCCGCTCCCCGTCGCTTACCCGGTATCGGCAGCCGTCCACCACCAGGGTGGGTGAATCCAGCAAGGCGGCAACTTCCTCCAGCCGGACGGGCCGTTCGCCCCGGTGGTTGATCAAGCGCGCGGCGGGTTGCTGGAGCAGCCGCTCGGTGGCCTCCACCTCGCCGATCAGGGCGCCGATGCCGGCATGCCGGGCGGCGGCGCCGGCCCGGGCCAGGGCCGACCCGGCCTGCTCCGGGCGAAGGCGTCGCAGGGCGATGCCGGCGCGAGCCAATTCGTACACGGCGTGCAGCGCGGGGGGCAGGGCGGTGGCGTCCAGATGCTCAAGCCGTTCTTCGGCGTCGTCCAGCCTGCCCACCAGGATCTGATGGTGGGCGATCAGCAGGCCGGCGTGGACGGCATTGATGCGGTCGCCGTGCCACGCCAGGGTCCGGCGGGCGGCCTCCAGGGCCTCGGGGGCGGAGAGCAGATCCCGGTTGGCCAGGGCCACCTCTGCTTCTGCCAAGTGGCAACGGGCCCGGGCCAGCTCTTCCCGGGGGCCGAAGGCGCGCCGGGCCCTGCGCAGCAATGCCCGGGCCCGGGCCAGGTCTCCCAACTGCGCCATGGCGATGCCGCGCAGTGCCAGGGCCGGGGCGTCGTCGCGCAAGGCTACCCGGTTGAGAGCGGTGAAAGGGTCGCCGGCGGCCAGTGCCCGTGCCGCCGCCGTGATCAAGGAGTCCATGGTTCACCAGCATAGCCAATCGCGGTCCCTCTGGCGCTAGCCGGACAGCGCCGCTACGAGCCAGGCGCTGGCGTACAACCCCAGCCCGAACACGGCGTGGTTGAGCAGGCTTTGCCGGCGCGCCAGCCAGGGGCGTGGCGTGCGCCGGGCCGCCAGGCCGGCGCCCATGCCCGGCTGCATGAGCAGAAAGGGCGCCGCCACGGTGGCGATGCCCACCACCAGCGCCAGCCCCGGGGTGGGGTGGGCGAGCCAGGCCGGGCCACCCAGTAGGACCAGCCCGGCGGCGAAGGCGATGCCGATCAGGTAATGGGCGGCCCAGCCCAGGGTCCGTTCGCCGGCGATCGGTCGCGCCTCGGCGATGCGTTCGTGGCGGAAACGTTCCCGGCGCATATGCCCGATCCAGCGGCCCACCAGGGCGAAGTCCGGGGCGGGCACGCCGAGCAAGACTTTGCGGGTCAGGCTCCAGGCGTCCATGAGCGCCGTGGCGCCGACGCCGATGATCAGAATAAGCAACAGGGTTTCCATGGTTCTCTCCGCTGGGAGTGGCAATCAGAGTGCGCTAGCCTAAAACTTCAAGTTCACTTGAAGTAAAGGGCGAACATGGATATTTCCGAAGTGGCGAAACAGGCCGGGCTGCCGGCGTCGACGTTGCGTTTCTACGAGGAGAAGGGATTGATCCGTTCCGTGGGGCGCCGGGGCCTGCGGCGCCAGTTCAGTCCGCGGGTGCTGGAGCGGTTGGCGCTGATCACCCTGGGCCGTTCCGCCGGGTTCTCCCTGGAGGAGATCGCGCCCATGCTCGGCGAGGCTGACCGGCCCGAAATCGACCGCCAGGCGCTCAACGACAAAGCGGACGAGCTGGATCGCACCGCCCGGCGATTGATCGCCATGCGGGACGGGCTGCGCCACGCAGCGGTGTGCTCGGCGCCCAGCCACCTGGAATGCCCCACCTTCCGGCGCCTGATGGGGCTGGCGGTGGCGGATGTGGCGCGCCGCTCCCGCCGGCGCGGGCAGGCGCCGCGTTAGTCCGCCTCCTGGAGGAAGCGCGCTGCCGGTGGGGCCGGCTCGCGGCTGGCCAGGTTCAGGGCGAAGCCGGCATCGTGGCCGGGCAGGGGGTGGTAGCGGATGCGGTCCGCGCGAAAGCCGGCCATGCTGGCCGGCACCACGGAGACGCCGGCGCCCACCGCCACCAGGGAGAGCACGGCGTGCATGCCGTGGGCTTCCTGGGCCACCCGGGGCACGAAGCCGGCGTCCGCGCACAGGCGGATGACCTGAAGATGGAAGCCCTGGCCTTCCTCCCGGGGCCAGAGGATAAAGGGCTGGTCGGCCAGGGCGGCCAGATCGGGTTCGCCGTGCGCCAGGGCATGGCCTCGGGGCAGGGCCAGGCAGAGCCGGTCCCGGTCGAACGGCGTGAGATGCAGGTCGTCGGCGTCGGTGAGCGGCGGGATCAGCACCGCCAGGTCCAGGGTGCCGTCGCGGAGCCCGGCCACCTGGGCGGCGGTGGTGGCTTCGCGCAGTTCCAGGCGCACTGCCGGGTGGCGCTCCCGGAAGCGGTGGATCACGTCCGGCAGCCGGCCGTACAGGGCGCTGCCCACATAGCCCAGGCGGACCAGGCCGGTGCGGCCCGCCGCCATGTCCCGGGCGGCGGTGGCGGCGTGCCGGGCCTGGGCCAGGGTGGCGCGGGCCTGGTCCAGGAACACGCAGCCGGCGGCGGTGAGCCCCAGCACCCGGTTGCCCCGTTCCAGCAGGGGCGCGCCGAGCTGGTCCTCCAGTTTGCGGATGGCGTGGGTCAGCGGTGGCTGGGACATGGCCAGCCGCCGTGCCGCCCGGTGAAAGTGCATTTCCTCCGCCACGGCGATGAACTGCTCCATGGCCCGCAGGCTGATGCGGGGTCGATCTTCCACGCTCATGCCGTTTCCTTCCTTACCGTCCTTCCGCTCTTCTGATACCTGAAAGATATCACGGCGCGTCAATATCGGTATTGGATGTATCAAGCCTTGCTTCGCACACTGCGCCTTCCCAACCACAACGCGGATCAATCACAACGCGGAGTCGATCATGGTGGATTTCACGGAGCAAACGGTACTCATTACCGGCGCGGGCCGGGGCCTGGGTTTGGCCTACGCCAGCTGCCTGGGACGGCTCGGTGCCCGGGTGTGGCTGCAGGACACCGGCGCCGACCGGGCCGGCGATGGCGAGGACCCGGCGGTGGCGCGGGCGGCGGCCCGGGCGTTGCGCGATGAAGGTCTGGACGCGCGCGCTCTGGCCGGCCGATTGGACCATCGCGACGGTTGCCGTGCCCTGGTGGAGCGGGTGCGGGCGGAAGACGGTCGCCTGGACGCGGTGATCCACAACGCCGGCTGGGTGGCCTATCACCCGGTGGAGGCGATCACCGAGGACGCCTTCGACCGCATGATGGCGGTGGCCGCCAAGGCGCCGCTGTGGCTGGCCCAGGCCGCCTGGCCGGTGATGAAGGCCGCCGGCGGCGGGCGGCTGGTGTTCACCACCTCCTGCCGGGCCTTGTATCCCCAGTACGTGCAGCAAGGGTTGGCGGCCTACGCCGCCGCCCGCATGGCGGTGGTGGGCCTGGTCAATGTGCTGGCGGCGGAGGGCGCGGCCCACGGCATCCGCGTCAATGCGCTGTCGCCGGTGGCCAAGACGCGCATGTGGGGCGTGGAGGGCGAGCCGGATGAGCTGCGCCCGGCGGAAGTGGCGCCGGGGGCCGCGTTTCTGGCGTCGTCGGCCTGCCCGGAGGGCGGCTGGATCCTGCGCGCCGCCAACGGCCAGTTCCACGCCACCCGGGCGGTGGAGGCGACGGGCGTGGATTACCCCCGGGATTTGCGGGCGGTGCCCGCCGCCGGGGTCGAGAAGATCGCGGCGGCCTGGCCGCGCATCGCGGTGCCGGCGGTGGAGCCCCGCTAGCGGCGTGCGGGTGCTAGACTGCGCCGATCACGATCCGACACGCGGAGCGCCCGGTGCTGTTCAAGGAAAAACTGCTTCTCTCCAACTGCGATTCGGTGAAGCGGCTGCCCGCGGAGCAGCTTAAGAAGCGCTTCCTCACCGGCATGGCCTTTGGCGACGGCGTGGTGCTGTCGCCGAACATGCTGATCGATAACCGCGGCTTCGAGACCCTGCTGGCGCGTCGCAACGTGGTCAAATACCTTAACGAGGAAGGCCATGGCAAGCTGGTGTTGCGAGGCTTCGGCCTGGGCGGCGCCTTCTCCCTGCGGGACTACTATCATGCCCTGCCTCCGGGTTTTATCTTTTCCAGTCTGAAAGGCGCTCCCACCAAGGCGGCGCTGAGCCGGGCCCAGGAAACGGATTTGCTGGCCCGCGTGGCCGCCACCCAAACGGCTCTGGACCGGCTTGGCTATGCCGTGGAACCGGTGCACCTGGAGCCGGACAGTCTGGCCGGGGAGATCCGCCGGCGGCTCGCCGACGACGACTGCATCGGTCACTTCTTCGCCCACGCCGATGAACGGGCCGCGTTCCTGGACGCCGCCGCCGGCCGGGTGTCGCGCTCCGACTGGTACGTGTTCGCCGACGGCTATTTCTCCGGCCGGGACGAGCAGGGCGGTACCCGCTTCAAGGCCGAGGTGATCGACCCCGCCTACAACTCCCTGTTCGCCCTTCAGGGCGAAGGCTTCCTGCAGGACAACATCAAATACATAGGCGCCGTGCCGGCGATGATTCTGGACGCTGGCGTGGCCTATAAATCCCTGCGCGATGAAGTGGCGCTGATCGAATATTCATTGAAGCTGTTCGAAATCGTTTCGACACTGGGTACCACCGAACTCTACAAATGGCTCACCGATCAGGCTCTGGATTATCTGGAGGACAAGATGACCGAGCGCGGCCAGGATTATTTCACCCGCCGTAACTGGTTCGGTCTGTACCGGAAAATGCGCACCGCCATCGGCTTGGAGATCAAGTGAAAACCGTCTACGAAAATCCCTGGTTCGGCGTGATTCAGGATGGCCGTTTCCACTACATCAAGGAAACCGGCGCTGACAACGGCGCCGTGGTGCTGGCGCGTCAGGGCGGCGACTTCCTGTTCGTGCGCGTGCGGCGCCCGGCCCACGGCGCCACCTTCATCGAGGCGCCCCGGGGCTACGGCGAACCGGGGGAAAGCGCCGCCCGCTGTGCCGCCCGGGAGCTGCGCGAGGAAACCGGTTTCGCGGTGGCCCCGGAGGCCTTGGTGGCGTTGGGTTGGCTCAGGCCCAATTCCGCCATTCTGGCGTCCAGCGTACAGGCGTTTTTCGCCGAGATTCCCGGCGACGCGGAGCCCGCCGCCACGGACGGCGAAACCGAAGGACTGGTGTGGATTCCCGAGGCCGATCTCCCGCGCGCCCTGGCCGACGGCCGCCTCGGCGACGGTTTCACCCTGGCGGCGCTGGCCCTGTTCTGGGCGCTCAGGCCGGGTGACCGGCCCGGCGCTGGTTGACCACGCACAGGCCGGCGACGATGGCGGCGGCGCCCACCCAGAACAGGGCGTTCTGCCGCTCGCCCAGCAGCACCACCGCGAACACCACGCCGAACAGGGGCGCCAGGAAATTCATGGCGGACACCTGGGAGGTGTAGTGGCGGCGCAGCATGGCGAAGAACACCAGGTAGCTCAGGAACGCCACGCCCACGGTCTGGAACGCCAGGGAGGCGATCAGCGCCGGGCTCCAGTGAACGCTCCAGCCACCGTCCGGCACCAGGGTGGCCAGGCCCAGCAGGGGCACCGAGCCGAACAACTGGTGGAACAGCACCACCGGCGCGTCCAGGTCGCGCAGATCGGTGGCGCGGATCACCAGTACGGTGGCCGCCCAGCACACCGCGCCGGCGAAGCACAGCAGGTCGCCGAGCACGGTGGCGGCGCCGCTGCCACTGGCGCCGGAGAAGGCGGTGAGCGCCACGCCCAGGAACGCGAACAGAATGCCCAGCACCTTGAAGCGGCGCACCGGCTCGTCGCGAACGATGTACATGGCGCCCAGGGCGATCATCATCGGCGCGGTGTAATAGATCACCGCGGCGTGGGCGGCGCTGGTCAGCGCCAGGCCCAGATACAGGAAGCCGAAATCCAGCGCGAACAGCAGCCCAAGAACCATGGACGGGCCGGTGGGCGCGCGGAACGGGTTACGGCGCTGGCCAAGAAACCACAGCGCCAGCAGTAGCGTGCCACCCAGCGAGCGCAGGAAGGTCTGGGTCAGCGGCGCCATGTCCGAGACCACCGCCTTCACGGCGGTTTGCTGGGCGCCGAAGGCGGCGAACACCAGGATCAAGATGAGGATGGCACGGGACGTCAGCGGTTGAAGCGGCATAACACAATCAGGCGATGGCGGCGGCCGGTGCCGGCCGCTCGTGGACGAACAGATGGGCCAGGGCGGACAGCACCCCCAGCGCGATGGCCAGGTACCATATCTGGTCATAGCTGGCGAAGCGATCGAAGAATACGCCGCCCAGCCAGACGCCGGCGAAACTGCCCAGTTGGTGGCTGAGAAACACGAAGCCGAACAGGGTGCCCATGGCACGCGGCCCGAACTGGGTGAGCACCAGGGCGCTGGTCAGCGGCACCGTGGACAGCCACAGCCCGCCCATCACCAGGGCGAAGATCATCACCGAGGCCGGCGTCAGCGGCAGCGTGATGAAGATCAGGATCACCAGGGCGCGCAGCGCGTAAATACCGGCCAGCACATAGGGCTTGGGAAAACGCATGCCCAGCCGTGACGCGAACAGGGTGCCGAAAATATTGGCCAGCCCGGCCAGTGCCAGGGCCTGCAGCCCCAGGGCGCGCAGTTCCGCCGGCGAAGCGGCGGACACGCAGAAGTTCTGCACATAGGTGGGCAGGTGGGCGGTGATGAACGCCAGGTGGAAACCGCACACGAAGAAACCGGCGTTGAGCAGCAGGTAATCCCGGTATCCGAAGGCGCCGCGCACCAGGGCGGGCAGCGGCGGCGGCGCCGCGCCGGCGGTGTCGTGCGCCGGCGCCGCCACCCGCAGGCGCGGAATGCACAGGGCCATGGGAACCAGGGTGGCGGTGATCACCAGCAGGGTCATGCGCCAGTCCAGCCATTCGATCAGCCAGGCGGTCAGCAGCGGCAGCACCACCTGGCCGGCGGAGCCCATGGCCGAGGTGATGCCCAGGTAATGGGCCCGCTTGTGCTCCGGGGCCGCCCGGCTCACCACCGCCAGCACCAGGCCAAAGGCGGTGCCGGAAATGCCCATGCCCACCAGCACCCCGGCGCCCAGATGCTGGGCCCAGGCGCTGCTGGCGAACACGCAGATCAGCATGCCGGCCAGGTAGCAGACGAAGCCCAGCCACAGAGCGCGGCGGTCGCCGTAACGATCGGCGAGGATGCCGAAACCGGGCTGGGCCAGCCCCCACACCAGGTTCTGGATGGCGATGGACAGGGAGAACACCTCAATGCGGCCGCCGAACAGCTCATCGGACAGCGGCTGCACCACGCCGCCGAACACGGCGCGCACGCCGAACGCCAGCGCCAGCACCACGCCGCCGGCGATCACGATGGTCCGGGTGTCCCGGAGGCCGGCCTCGGCCCGCTGTTCTGATCCCGTCATGGTGCCTCCCGTTGAAAACCCTGAATACTAGCAGTGCCGGGCGCGGCCCAGAATCGAATAACCCTGAAAGAACGGTTCAGTTGCGCTGAATATGAGCGGCACACCGCCGCGCGCCAGTGTATGCGCCGTGACCGTATCGCCCCGGCGCCTGGTTCCCTCCGTCAGTTACAGGGCCGCGCACGGCGCCCATGATGCCGGGAATCAAGGCAGAGGAGCCGATTATGCAAATCGATACGAGCATGCCGGTGATGGTCACCGGCGCCACCGGTTACGTGGCCGGGCGGCTGGTGGAACGGTTGCTGGAAGAAGGCCTCACCGTGCACGCGGCGGTGCGCGATCCGGACAATCCGGACAAGCTCAAATACCTCAATGCCCTCGCCGAGCGCACCCCCGGCGAGATCCGTTACTTCAAGGCCGACCTGCTTCGGCCCGGTTCCTACGCGGACGCCATGGCCGGCTGCTCGGTGGTGTTCCACACCGCCTCGCCGTTCATCACCTCGGTGAAGGACCCGCTCAAGGAACTGGTGGAACCGGCCCAGCAGGGCACCCGCAACGTGCTGGAAACGGTGAACGACACGGAGTCCGTGCGGCGCGTGGTACTGACCAGCAGCTGCGCCGCGATTTACGGCGACAACGCGGACCTGGAAGATACCGCCCAGGGCGTGTTCACCGAAGCGGACTGGAACACCAGCTCGTCCCTGGACCACCAGGCCTACTCCTATTCCAAGACCTTGGCGGAACGGGAAGCCTGGAAGATCGCCGACGCCCAGAAGCGTTGGGACCTGGTGACCATCAACCCGTCCCTGGTGGTGGGCCCGGGCATCAACCCCAACGCCACCTCGGAAAGCTTCAATATTCTGCGCCAGCTGGGCGATGGCACCGCGCGCATGGGCGTGCCGGACATCGGCATGGGCGTGGTGGATGTGCGCGAAGTGGCCGAGGCCCACGTGCGCGCCGCCTTTCTGCCGAACGCCCGGGGCCGCTATATTCTGTCCGGTCACGACACCAGTTTTCCGGAAATCGCCCAGGTATTGCGTCACCGTTTCGGCAAGGACTACCCGCTGCCCAAGCGCACCCTGCCCAAGCCGGCGGTGTGGCTGTTCGGCCCGGTGGTGAACAAAACCCTCACCCGCAAGTACGTGGCGCGCAACGTCAATCTGCCGTGGCGGGCGGACAACCGGCGCAGCCGCGAGGAGCTGGGCATTCATTACCGTCCATTGGAGGAGTCCCTGTTCTCGTTTTTCGAGCAGGTCATGCGCTGATCCGGTGGCCCGGGGCCGGGTTCGGAGGATCCGGCACGCATGGGGCAGTATCCGGCAAGCAACGACGCGGGCGCGTTCGTTAGGGTGGTTTTTTACATCGATTTATCCATTCGAAATGCGTGCGTTTCTTTGTTTCCGGTAAGTTGTGTCCAGTAAGTTGGAAACAACGCTGTTCCACACGTACGTCCTCGCCAGCGGGCGCCGTCGACTCGGCCGCCCCGCCAGCCAGAAGGATCGGTGACCATGTCCCAGCACTCCCGTTTCAAAATCACCCGCCGCGCCCTGATGATCGTCGGCGCTGCCTCCGCGGCCTCCCTGGGTCTGCCCCGGCTGGCCTTCGGCCGTGATGGCGACGGCGGCGCGGCGACGTCCGCCGGCGCCGGCGACAAGGCGTCCACCGCCGAGGTGGCGTTTACCGTCAACGGCACGCCCCGCCGTTTTACCGCCGACACCCGGCTGACCCTGCTCGATGCCCTGCGCGAACAGTTGCAACTCACCGGCACCAAGAAAGGCTGCGACCACGGCCAGTGCGGCGCCTGCACCGTGATGGTGAACGGCCGGCGGGTGAACGCCTGCCTGTCCCTGGCGGTGATGCACGAGGGTGACGAGATCACCACCGTGGAAGGCCTGGGCACGCCGGACAATCTCGACCCCATGCAGGCGGCCTTCATCGAGCACGACGGCTACCAGTGCGGTTACTGCACGCCGGGGCAGATCTGTTCCGCCAAGGCCACCCTGGAGGAAATCCAGGCTGGTGTGCCCAGCCATGTGACCGCGGATCTGAACGCGCCCATGAAGGTGACGCCGGAGGAAATCCGTGAACGCATGAGCGGCAACATCTGCCGCTGCGGCGCCTACGCCAATATTCTCGACGCCGTGCAGGACGTGGCCGGGGGGCAATCATGAGAGCCTTCACCTACGAACGGGCGGAGACCCCGCAACAGGCCGCCATGGCGGCGGCGTCCACGGACCATGCCCGTTTCATCGCCGGTGGCACCAACCTGCTGGATTTGATGAAGATCGAGGTGGAAACCCCGGCCCACCTGGTGGATGTGAACGGCCTGGGCCTGGACACCATCGAGAACACCGACGACGGCGGCCTGCGCGTGGGCGCCCTGGTGCGCAACACCGACCTGGCCGCCGACCCCCGCGTGCGGCGTGACTATGGCGTGCTCAGCCGGGCCCTGGTGGCCGGCGCCTCCGGGCAGCTGCGCAACAAGGCCACCACCGGCGGCAACCTGTTGCAGCGCACCCGCTGCCCGTACTTCTACGACACCAACATGCCCTGCAACAAGCGCCAGCCCGGCACCGGCTGCGCCGCCCGGGAGGGCTTCAGCCGCCAGCTGGCGATCATCGGCGGCAGCGAGCACTGCATCGCCACCCATCCCAGCGACATGGCGGTGGCCATGCGGCTGCTGGACGCGGAAGTGGAAACCGTGCTGCCCAATGGCAACACCCGGGCCATTCCCATCGCCGACTTTCACCGCCTGCCCGGCGACACGCCGCAGATCGATTCGGCGCTGATCCCCGGTGAGTTCATCACCGCCGTGACCCTGCCCCGGCCCTTGGGCGGCAAGCACTTCTACCACAAGGTGCGCGACCGGGCGTCCTACGCCTTCGCCCTGGTGTCGGTGGCGGCGGTGGTCCAGCCCGACGGCGGCGGCCGGGTGGCGCTGGGCGGCGTGGCGCCGAAGCCCTGGCGTCGGGAAGAAGCGGACGCGGCCCTGCCGAGGGGCGCCAAGGCGGTGATGGCGCGGCTGCTGGACGGCGCCGAGCCCACCCACGAAAACCGTTTCAAGGTGAACCTGGCCGAGCGCACCCTGGCCGCCGTGCTCGCGGAAGCGAAGGAGTAACCCATGCGTTTCGACAAACCCGCCGGCGACAACGCCGCCGATCGCGGCGCCGTGCTGGGCCGCCCCTTGCCGCGCATCGACGGCCCGCTGAAGACCACCGGCACCGCGCCCTACGCCTACGAGCGCCATGACGTGGCCAACGGCCAGCTGGTCGGCTACCCGGTGGGCGCCGCCATCGCCAAGGGCCGCATCCGTTCCATGGACACCCGTGCCGCCAAGGCGGCGCCGGGCGTGGTGGCGGTGATCACCACCCTGGACATGGACCGGCTGCCCAAGGCGAGAATGAACGTGGCCTACCTGTTCGGCGGCCGCGACATCCAGCATTACCACCAGGCCATCGCCGTGGTGGTGGCGGACACCTTCGAGCGTGCCCGCGCCGCCGCCGCCCTGATCCGCACCGATTACGACGAGGACAAAAGCACCTCCTTCGATCTCGCCGAACAACGCCGCGCCCACCAGGACGATGAGGTGGAACCGATGGCGAAGGTGGGCGACTTCGACCGCGCCTTCGCCGAGGCGCCGGTCCAGCTCGATCAGACCTACACCACGCCGGGTCAGAGCCACGCGCAGATGGAACCCCATGCCTCCATCGCCGAATGGAAGGACGGCGCGCTCACCCTGTGGAGCGCCAACCAGATGATCGAGTGGAGCAAGCAGGCCCTGGCCAAGGCGTTCGACCTGCCCGCCGAGAAAGTGCGGCTGGATTCGCCCTACATTGGCGGCGGTTTCGGCGCCAAGCTGTTCCTGCGCGCCGACGCGGTGCTGGCGGCGGTGGCCGCCCGGGAAACCGGCCGGCCGGTGAAGGTGGCGCTGCCGCGCCCGCTGATCGCCAACAACGCCACCCATCGCGGCCTGACCATCCAGCGCATCCGCATCGGCACCGATCGGGACGGGCGCATCACCGCCATCGGCCACGACAACACCAGCAACACCCTGCCCGGCGGCGACGGCGAGAACGGCGCCGCGCCCACCCGGCATTTCTACGCCGGCGCCAACCGCCTGCTGGTGCACCGGCCTCTGGAAATGCACCTGCCGGAAAGCAACGCCATGCGCGCCCCCGGCGAAACCGCCGGTTTGATGGCCCTGGAAGTGGCCATGGACGAAATGGCCGGGAAACTGGACATGGACCCGGTGGCGTTCCGCGTGCTCAACGACACCCAGGTGGACCCGGACAACCCCGAGCGGCCCTTCTCCGAGCGGCATTTCGTGGAATGCCTGGAACGGGGCGCCGAGCGTTTCGGCTGGAATGAACGCAACCGCGAGCCCGGCGCCCGCCGCGAGGGCCAATGGCTGATCGGCCACGGCGTGGCCGGCGCCTACCGGGGGGCGCCGGTGCAGGCCTCCGGCGCCCGGGTGCGGCTCAAGCCGGACGGCACCGTGCGCGTGGACACCGACATGACCGACATCGGCACCGGCTCCTACACCATCATCGCCCAGACCGCCGCGGAAATGCTCGGCGTGCCCCTGGACGCGGTGGATGTGGGGCTCGGCGATTCCGATGCGCCGGCCTCCGCCGGCTCCGGCGGGCAGTGGGGCGCCGCCAGTTCCACCGCCGGCGTCTACGCCGCCTGCGTGGCCCTGCGCAATACCATCGCCGAGCGCCTGGACGCCGACCCCGAGGACCTGAGCTTCGCCGACGGCCAGGTCCGCCACGGTGACCGGCGTACGCCGCTCACCGAGGTGGGCGGCGGCGAGGAGCTGGTGGCCGAGGACAAGATCGAGTTCGGCGACTTCCGTAGCAAGGAGTACCTGCTCGCCACCTTTGGCGCCCACTTCGTGGAAGTGGGCGTGCACACCGCCACCGGCGAGATCCGCGTGCGGCGCATGCTGGCGGTGTGCGACGCCGGCCGCATCCTCAACCCGGTCACCGCCCGCAGCCAGGTGATCGGTGCCATGACCATGGGCGTGGGCGCGGCCCTGATGGAGGAGCTGGCGGTGGATACCCGCTACGGGTTCTTCGCCAACCACGATCTGGCCGGCTACGAGGTGCCGGTGCACGCCGACATCCCGGAGCAGGAAGTAATTTTCCTTGAAGGCGAGGACCGCTATTCCACGCCCCTGAAAGCCAAGGGCGTGGGCGAGCTGGGCATTTGCGGCGTCAGCGCCGCCGTGGCCAACGCGGTCCATAACGCCACCGGGGTAAGGGTGCGCGACTACCCGGTGACCCTGGACAAGCTGCTCGACGGGCTCCCCGACCTGGCCTGACGCCATGCCTGCCGAGTCGCCACCGCCGGGCACCGGCGCTCTGTTCGAGGCGCCCGCCGCCGTGCCCCCGGCGGTGCGGCCGGCGGCGCCGGACCCCGCCCTCACGTCTCTGGCCGCCGCTCTGCCGGAACGGCTGTGGCTGGGCACCTCTTCCTGGCATTACCCGGGCTGGGCCGGTCTGGTCTGGGACAAGCTTTATGGCGAAGCGCGACTGTCCCGGGAGGGGCTCGACGCCTACGCGCGCCATCCCCTGTTCAACGCCGTGGGACTCGACCGGGGCTTCTACCGGCCGCTTTCCCTGGCGCAGTACGCCGACCACGCCGGCCAGGTGCCGGCGGATTTCCGCTTCGTGGTCAAGGCGCCGAGCCGCGTCACCGACGCCCTGCGCCGGGGCAGCGGCGGCCAGGGCCTGAAAACGAACCCGGATTTCCTGGACGCCGGACTGGCCTGGCGGGATTTCCTGGCGCCGGCGGGGGAGGGCCTGGGCGAGAAACTTGGCGCCCTGGTGTTCCAGATCAGCCCGCTGCCCGGCGCCTGGCTGGGGCACATGGCACCGGTGATCGAACGCCTGCATGACCTGTTGCGCGGCCTGCGGGCCCGGGCGCCGGCCACGCCGCTGGCGGTGGAGGTGCGCGATCCGCACTGGCTTACGCCGGATTTCGTGGCCGCTCTCAAGGACACCGGCGCCACCTACTGCCTGGGTCTGCACGGCAAGATGCCCCCCATCGCCGAGCAGCTTCCGGTGCTGCGCGCGCTCTGGCCCGGCCCGCTGGTGTGCCGCTGGAACCTGAACCTCAGGCACGGCGCCTACGGCTACGAAGACGCCCGCGACCGCTACTCACCCTTCGACAAGCTGGTGGATCCGGACCCGGACACCCGCGCCGCCCTGGCGCGGGTGATCGCCGGCACGGTGGGCGCCGGCCAGCCCGCCTTCGTCACCCTGAGCAACAAGGCGGAGGGCAGCGCGCCGCGCTCCGTGGCCGCCCTGGCCGAGGCGGTACTGGCCGCCGCCGCCCGCCGCTGAGTGCCGCCATGGTGTTCGGCTGACGTCCTTCCTCGCTTATTTCCCACAAACCGGCGGGCCCTTGTCCGACTCCGCCGTAAGGGGCCCCTGCGTACAGTAAGGGCTGGACGGCCCATTCATCGGGATGGGGTTTTATTTGTACGCAGGGAGCGTATAGTATGCGAGCGGTATTCGTGGAGTTGACGCCGTTCCGGCGCCACCGGGCGGCGTATCTGGACGAGGACACCTACTGGCTGCTGCAGCGGGGTCTGATGCTGCATCCGGAGGCTGGCCCCCGGATGCCGGGCACCGGCGGATTGCGCAAGCTGCGTTTCGTGGATGAACGGCGCGGCAAGGGCACGCGCGGCGGCTTACGGGTGATCTATTACTGGTGGCCCACGGGCGCTCAGTTCTGGTTGTTCACGCTCTACGGCAAGGACGAGGCCGACGATTTGACGCTGGCCGAGCGTCGCGCGCTGAGACGCCTGCTGAAGGCGGAGTTGATGGCGAGGCGTAAATCAGACGGGAGGATCATGACATGAAGCGGGATCTGTTCGCGGAATTGAAGGAAGGCTTCCAGGAACTGGAGGCACAGCGCCAGGGCAAGCTCACCCTGCGCGGCCAGGAAGCCCGGCTGGCGCCGGTGGCGGCCATCGACGCCGGCGACCTGCTGGCCCTGCGCGAGCGCCTCAATCTGTCCCGGGCGGTGTTCGCCATGTATCTGCGCACCAACCCGCGCACCCTGGAGAACTGGGAGCAGGGCCGCGCCCGCCCCAACGCCCAGGCCGCCACTCTGATTCGTCTGATCGAACGCTACCCGGACACCCTGGAGCGCCTGGCCGGGCTGTAGTCTCCGTCCTGATTGTTTATTGAAACCGAATAGAGTTATCAGGATCAGCCGGTTTATCGGTTTTTCCTGAACGATAGCATGGGCTCTCCGATTCAATGCGCCGAGAGGTCTCCCATGAACAGCACTTCCTCCGAACCTTCTTCCAAGGTCGCCCTGGTCACCGGCGCCTCCCGCGGTATTGGCCGCGCCATTGCCCTGCGGCTGGCCCGGGACGGCTTCGCCGTGGTGGTCAACTATGCTCGCTCTGAAACCGCCGCCCGGGAGGTGGTGGACGCCATCGAGGCGGACGGCGGCCGTGCCCTGGCGGTGCCGGCGGACGTCGGTGACGAACAGGACGTGGCGCGGTTGTTCGACACCGCTGAACAAACCCTGGGAGGCGTCCGGGTGGTGGTCAACAGCGCCGGCGAGCTGCCCATGGCGCCGATCGAAACCGGCCGCCTGGCGGATTTCGACCGGGTCATCCGCACCAACCTGCGCGGCACCTTCCTGGTGCTCGCCGAAGCCGCCGCCCGGCTGGGGGAGGGCGGCCGCATCATCGCCCTGTCCACCAGCGTGATTGCCAAGGCGCTGCCCGCCTACGGTCCCTACATCGCCAGCAAGGCCGGCGTGGAAGGCCTGGTGCGGGTGCTCGCCAATGAACTGCGCGGTCGTCACATCACCGTGAACGCCGTGGCGCCGGGACCGGTGGGTACCGATCTGTTTCTGGACGGCAAGCCCCAGGCGCTGATCGATCAGCTCGCCGCCCAGGCGCCCCTGGAACGGCTCGGCGAACCGGACGACATCGCCGGCGTGGTGTCCTTCCTGGCCGGCCCGGACGGCGGCTGGGTGAACGCCCAGGTGCTGCGCGCCAACGGCGGTTTCGCCTGAACCGGAACCGTCCCGGCACGGCCGTGCTCCGGTCGGTGGCACGGGGCGGGGCGGCGGTGTAACGTCGCTTCCTTTTCCAAGGGGGAAGCGCATGAACTCCGTCAGCAAAGCGGCGACGCTGCTCGCCGCCGTGTCCCTGAGCGGTTGCGCCGGCATCGTCGGCGGCGAACTGGCGCGGGTGGATCAGACCTCGGTGACGGTGCCGGTCTGCGACGCCGACACCGGCCCCACGCCGTATTATTTCGAGCTGGACGCCGCCGCCCGCAATGACTACCTGGACGACAACCCGGCCGGCAGCCTGTCCGGTTTCACCCTGGGGCTGCTGCCCACCTACTGGCTGTCGCCGCTGAAGGCGGAAGCCCGCCTGTACCACCGGGGCGAGCGGATCGATACCTACCAATACTCCGCCCGCGTGCACAAGTTCTACGGCCTGCTCTGGACCCTGCCGCTGATCCCGGTGAACGCCATGGTGGCCGATTACAACCAGGTGCCGGCCAACGAGGGCGTGGGCCTGGCGGTGGGCTGGATCATCCCCGAGAAAGCCGCCGCCCGCGCATACCTGGACGCCACGGAGGAGCGCGGTCTGGCGCCGGATCAGGTCTGTTACCGGCGCCCCGATCACCGCTATTGAGCCGGCGGCGCGCCGATCAGGCCGGGTCCCAGCCGCAGTGAAAGCCGTGCGGAATGTGGTGGGGCAGGGGCACCGCCGCCACCTCGGCCAGGTCGTCGCGGCGGGCGTCGAACAGCACGATTTCGCTGCGGTGGACCCGGGCGTCGTAGACCGCGGCGCACAAATAGCCGTCGCCTTCGCGCTTGCCTTCGGGCACGAACACCGCTTCCGAAACGTAGCGGCCCGGCCCCAGGCGGTGCAGGGCGACGTGGCCGGTTTCCGTGTCCAGGCGTTGCAGGGCATTGAAGAAGCCGCCGCCGTCCGCCAGGGCGGCGTTGTAGAGAAAGCGGCTGGCCCGGCCCTGGTAGCGAGGGTCGAAGGTGGGGAATTCGCAGCCGGCGGCGTGGGGCAGCGGCTCCAGCCGGTGGCCGCCGGTGCGCAGGTCGAGCCGCAGGCGCACCGGTTCGCCGGCTTCCTCCTGGGCGTGGTCGGTGAAGTGGCTGAGGCCCTCGTTGACGCTGAAATCCTGGAAACGCACCAGCTCCACGAACAACTCGTCGCCGATCTCCCGGGCGTTGCCGAAGTGGAACACCACGAACGGGTCCAGCTCGAACACCCGCACCCGTTTCAGGGTATGCAGGTCCACCACATGGGCGCGCATTCCCCAGGCCGGATCATGGGTGAGGCAGTCGTTCAGGGTGCGCAGGCCGAGCAGCAGGCGGCCGATGCCGGTGATCGCCACCGGCTGCTCCAGGAACAGCCAGTAGCGCCGCGACAGGGCGGAGCCGTGCAGGAAGGTCAGACGCGGCAGCGGGAAATGGCCGCGCGCCGCCATGCGGCCGTCCGTGCCGATGCGGTACAGGTTCACCCGGGCGCCGCGGCGACCCAGGCTGACGCCGTGATTGTAGTAGCAGCCGCTTTCCGGATGGTGGTGGCCATGGGCACTGAACGGCTCGAACGGCCGCAGCCCACCGCCAAAGCCGGCTTCGCCCAGGGTGCTCAGATCGTCCGGATCCAGGGCCCAGGGGCGGCCGCCTTCCCACTGCGCCAGCAGGCGGTCGCCGAGGCGCACGATGCTGGTGTTGGCGGCGTTGGCCGGCGGCCGGCCCAGGTTGGCCAGGGGGCCGCCCGGGGCGTTGTGGCCGAAGCCCCGTTTGCGGATGCGGCCGGCGGCGGTTTCCGCCCGGTATTTGGGCGTGCGCACGAAGCGGTTGCGGTAGCGGGCGCCGCCGTCGTCGAAGGTGAGGGCGTGCACCATGCCGTCGCCGTCGAACCAGTGGCCGAAGGTCTGGCCACCGATCTGGCTGCGGCCCGGCCCGATGCGCAGGAAGGTGCCGCGCACCGCCGCCGGCACCGTGCCACGGATGGCGTCGGTGGGAATGCGCAGGTCCCGTTCCTGTTCCAGGTTGGCGAAACCGCTTCGGTGATCCCGGGGCCGGTCCATGCGGAAAGTCTCCCCTGATGGCAACGGAGTCCCAGGTATACGCCATGTTTACCTGGCATTGCAAGTCCGGCCTCGCCTCCCATCGGAGTGGGTTGGTCAGGGCGGTTTTGTTTTGACAGCGCTTGCTTTAACGACAACCATGGGGCGGTCGGTTGTCCGGCTGTCCAGCGACCCATCAACTATGACCAGACACGAAGAAGGTGGCGTGATGTTTCCGGCCACCGACGCAATGTCCCGGCTCCCCGGGCTGACCTCGGTTTCTCCCTCCCTGCTCGAGGACATTTTCAACCAGCTTCCCGAAGCGGTGGTGGTGGCCGATAAGGACCGCTACGTAGTGTACGTGAACCCCGCCACGGAACGGCTGTTCGGTTATGACCAGTCCGACCTGGCCGGCCAGCGGACCGCGATTTTCTACGCCGACCCGCACGATTTCGATGATCAGGGCGAACGCCGCTACAACCCCTCGGTGCGGAGCGGCATGGATAACTACCGCATGTCGTACCGTTGCGCCGATGGCACCGTGTTCCTGGCGCACACCTGCGGCGGCGTGATCCGCGATCCGAGCGGTGAGACCTGCGGCTACATCGCCCTGGTCCGCCCCGCCCGGGCGGCGGAGAAATCCATCGATACCCTGCAGCGCCTGCACGCCATCAGCGCCAACCCGAACATGGACAGCGATGCCCGCATCGACGCGATTCTGGCGCTGGGGGCGCGCCATTTCGGGCTGCCGGTGGCGATTCAGTCGCGTATCGACGGCGAGGTCTATGTGGTCGAGCATTGCGTGAGCCCGGACGATGGCCTGTCCCCGGGGGCCGGCTTCGAGCTGCCCGGCACCTATTGCGTGCACACGCTCAAGGCGAACCGGCCGATCGGCTTCCATCACACCGCGCACAGCGAAATCCACAACCACCCCTGCTACCTGAATTTCGGGCTGGAGTCCTACATCGGCAGCCCGATCCAGGTGGAGGGGCGGGGGTACGGCACCCTGAATTTCTCTTCGCCGGAGCCGTGCCGGCCGTTTTCCCAGGACGATTTGATCTTCATGCAGTTGCTGGCGGACACCGTGGGCCACGAGATCCATGAACGCCAGATGCGGGACCGCCTGAGCGCCCTTGCGCGCACCGATGAACTCACCGGCCTGGCGAACCGCCGCGCGATCACGGAAGTCCTGGAGTGGCAGGTGGCGCATTCGCGGCGCTCCGGCCTGCCGCTGTGCGTGCTGTCCCTGGACCTGGATTACTTCAAACGCATCAACGACACCTGGGGGCATGCCGCCGGCGACAAGGTGCTGCGCGCCTTCGCCGCCATTCTGCTGGGCTCGCGCCGGGACGTGGACCGCTGTGGGCGCTTCGGCGGCGAGGAGTTCATCGTGGTGCTGCCGGACACCGGCCTCTCCGGTGGTCGGGCCGTGGCCCGGCGCCTGCGCGACACCATGGCGGTCACGCCCCTGTCGGTATCCGATGGTGAAAGCGTGACCGTGACGCTCAGCGCCGGCCTCGCCGAGCTGGGCCCGGACGATACCCTCGAGTCGTTGCTGCACCGCGTGGACGCGGCGCTCTACGAGGCCAAGAACGGCGGCCGCGACCGCCTGTGCGTGGCCGGCGAATAGTCCGCTCCCTCCGGGGCGGCCGTGCTAGCATGGCCGCCCTTTCGTGCCGACCCCGGAATACCCCATGAGCAGTGCCCGCGAAACCCTGGATCTCGACGGCCCGGCGGGCCGGATTCGTCTGACCCTGGATCACCCGGAGGGCGCGCCCCGGGGCATGGCCCTGGTGGGCCACCCCCAGCCGGTGCTGGGCGGCTCGCCGCGCCATCCGGTGCCCCATGCCCTGGCGCGGGCCCTGCGCGGCGCCGGCTGGCTGGCGGTGCGCCCGGCGTTCCGGGGCGTGGACGGTTCCCAGGGCGAGCACGACGAAGGCGACGGGGAAACCGAGGACACCGGGGTGATGATCGCCGCCCTGCGCCAGCGCTACCCGGCGTTGCCGCTGGCGCTGGTGGGCTTCTCGTTCGGCGCCTGGGTGTTCGCCCGCGCCGCCGCCCGGCTGGAGTCGCCGGCGGACGCCCTGGTGCTCATGGGCATGCCGGGGGGCCGGGTGCCGGACGGTCGTTTCTATGAACCGGTGCCGGTGCCCGCCGGCGCCTTCCTGCTGCACGGCGAGGACGACGAGCGCGCGCCCCTGGCGGACCTGCTCGCCCACCTGCGCGAGGCCCGCCATCCGGTCACCGTGTTTCCTGGCACCGACCATTTCTTCAAGGGTTGCCTGCCGGCGGCGGCGCGGGCGGTGCTTGAGCATCTGCGGGCGGCCACCGGGACGTGAAGGCGTAACGTCCCACAATTGATGGACCGCCAGGCGATTCTCGACCACCATGGGTGACCACGCCCCGCCATGGAGACGACCATGAGCGACCCGGATCATGTCCGCTTCCACGGCCGCTCCGTGGTGCTCGAGCACCCGGACGGCTTCTGCCATTTGCTGGGCTTCGCCGCCGGCGAGGTGGACGCGGCGGCCCTCTCCGAGGGTCTGCGGAGGATCTTCGAGGGCTGTGGCGCGCGCCTGTCCCTGATCGATCCGGCCTGACATTTTCCCAAGCTTTACAAAGCCCGCCAACGGGATCGCGGGGCAAGCGCCGCCGCATGCGCTACCATCCGCGCATTCCGGTCGGCGGGCATCTGGACCAAGAGCAATCATGAGCGATCAATTCGAAGGCGCCATCGACGGCGCCGTCCGCGGCGAGATTCTGCAACGTCTGCGCGCCGCCGAGCAGGAGCACGACGTGCGCGTGCTGCTGGCGGTGGAATCCGGCAGCCGCGCCTGGGGCTTTCCTTCCCCGAACAGCGATTACGACGTGCGCTTCATCTACGCCCGGCCCCGGGACTGGTATCTGTCCCTGGACGTGGAAGACCGCCGCGACGTGATCGAATACGACATCGTCGACGACATCGATCTGAACGGCTGGGACCTGCGCAAGGCGCTGAAGCTGTTGCGCAAGTCCAACCCGTCCATCGTCGAATGGCTGCGGTCGCCCATCGTTTACCGCGACGACGGCGATTTCGCGGCGCGCGCCCGGGCCTTGCTGCCCGAGGTCTATGCCGTGGACAAGGGCGTGTTTCATTACCTGAGCATGGCGGACAAGAACTACCACGGTTACCTGAAAGCCAAGCTGGTGCCGCTTAAGAAGTACTTCTATGTGCTGCGGCCGCTGCTGGCGATCCGCTGGCTGGAGCGTTACCGCACGCCGGCGCCCATCGAGTTCGAGCCGTTGCGCGCCCTGGTGGCGGACAACGAGATTCTGGACAAGGAGATCGGGCGGCTGCTGGCGCGCAAGCAGCGCAGCCAGGAAAAGGAATTCGTGCCGGTGATTCCGGCGCTCAATGACTTCATCGAACACGAGCTGTCGCGCCTGTCCCGCTATCAGGCCAAGGCGGATGCGCCGGACGGCGACCTGAACGCCCTCAACACCCTGTTCCGACATTGCATGGAGGCCCCATGACCGCACCGAGCTGGCGTCTGGAAGACGCCCGGGGAATCGCCGACGCCAACCCCTACACCTTCTACAAGCCGTCGCCGGAGGCCATCGCCGCCCTGGTGCCCGGCGAACGGGCCAAGCTGATTTTCCTGTTCGACGGCGAGCAACCGGACGCGCCCGGCGGTGAACGCATGTGGGTGGAGATCGAGGCCGTGGAGGACGGCGTCTTCCAGGGGCGGCTCGCCAATCAACCGCTTCACATCGAGGCGTTGACGGTGGGCGACCCGGTGCGTTTCCAAGCGTGCCATATCATCGGTGTCAGCGTGGCGGACCCGGTGCCGTCCCTGGCGGACCGCTACGCTCCCCGCTGCCTGATCTCCCGGCGCGCCTACGTGGACGGCGCCGGTGTCGGCTTCATGTACCGGGAAGCGCCCGCCGGCGACGATGACAGTGGCTGGAGTTTCATGAGCGGTGACGAAGACGAGGTCTACCTGGCCGACCCCAAGAACGTCTACAACGTGACCCTGGGCGCGGTGCTGGCCCGGGACGACAGCTTCGTGTCGTTGCTGGATCGGGAGCCGGAGGTGGCCTTCGAGCGCAACGGCAACGGCCGCTTCGTGGAAGTGCCGATGCCGCAATGATCCGGGTTGAACCCGGCGCCGCCTTGCACGGCACCGGGCCGGGTTTTATTCCGCGTTGTTTTCCGCCGGTACTTCCACCAGCACCGCCAGGCCCAGCTCGTCGGGGTCGCCCTGGAGCGGCTCGAAGCGCAGGGTGAACAGGCCCAGGCTGGCGTCCTGGTTGAAGAAGCCGTCCAGCACACTGCTGCCGTCATCGTCCTCCAGCGTCAGGGTGGCGGCACCGTTGGTGGCCAGGTCCACGGAGAAGGTCTCGTCCACCGGGTCCACTTCGGTTTCCAGGTTGGCGGCCAGAGTATTTTTCCTGACTTCATTGATGCTGCCAGACAAGGAGGCCTGGGTGGCGCTGTCCAGGGTCAGGAAGGTGTTGAACTGGCTGGCGAACAACCCCATGCCGCCGCCGGCGGGGTTGCCCTCCAGAAGCACGGACAGCAGCATCAGGCGGTAGCGTTTCCCGGTAATGGCGGGAGTACTTTCAGGAAGCTTCACCATCAGAGTGGTGTCAAACCAGGCGAAGGAGGTGTCCGTGCTGCTTTCAGCATTCATCAGACTGATGAAGTCATACCTTTCATTGATAAAGCCGTCCTCCGCTTCCTCATCGATGGCAAGCACGTCGCCATTACTGTCGATGTCCACCGTCAGGCCAGTCTCGGCTTCGGTGGCGCCTGATTCGTATTGGGTCGTCCCGGAACCGGTCAAGCCCAGCCGGTGGAAGTTACCCGGGACGATATCCAGGGAGCCGTCTCCGCCGAAGCTCACGACATTATTCTCCGCCTCCACCGCCAGGTAGCCCTGTACGCTGAGCTCTGTACCCAGGTAGACACGACCGAAATCGCCGCTCAGGTCGCTATCGGTAAAGTCCGTGGGCGTACGGGCGAATACTTCCAGGGCACGAAAGGCCTCGTCGCCACGCCGGTCCTGCGGGTTTAGAGCGCCGCTTGGCGTTACGCCATAACGCACCGCGGCCTCCTTGGATACATGAAAGAACAGGCCGCGATCCGCCACCCGTTGCAGGTTGTAGACCGCCGGCGGGTAGCGGAATGCGTTTTCCTCATTCACTTCTTCTTCGAGCTCGCCTTCGATGGAGAGGATGCCGGACTCCGTGATCGTGCCCGAGAAGTCTTCGTCCAGTTCTTCCATGCTGGTTTCATAGTGGAGGCCGGCGCTATACAGAGTGGCTCCGAACATCATGGCCTCGGCGCTTTCCTCGTCACTAAGGTTGATGTTCACGGTTCCGTTGTCGCCGCCGCTGAAGGTGAACAGGCTGGTATAGATGTTGGTGGCGAAAGTACCACTGCTCTCGTCATCGCTGTCATGTAGCCCCAGAGAGAAGGCGTTGGCGCGGTACGCACCGGCCACGGCCGCCGCGTTGCCGGTACCATCGTTGATGACCGCCACCTGATTTTCCACCAGATCGCCCACTTCCGCGTCCAACTGTTCGAGCATGTCGGTGAGGTCGGCGCCGGCGGTAAGGTCGAAGTCGTCCACCCGGCCTTTGAGCTTGACCACGTCGTTGACTTCCAGCTCCTCCAGATCGGTGCCCTGAGCGATGAATTCGCGCAGCAGGAATTCCGAAGCCGGGTCGATGTTCACCGCCTGTTCCACCACCTGGGCCCGCATTTCGGCGTTGGGCCCGCTGATGCGCACCACCAGGTTGCCGGCCAGGTTCACGCCCTGGGGCAGGGTCAGGGTGTAATCGCCGGTGGTCGACGTGGTGGTGGTGGCCAGCACCTCGCCCACCGGGTTGCCGTCGTTGTCCACCCGGATCAATTCCACGGTGGCGCCGTTGACCGGCTGCAGGCCGGTGATCGCCGCCGCCGCCGGCTCGATCAGAAAGTTCAGAACCACTCGCAGCACCTCCGGTTCGCGCAGCGAGGCGACCATCCCGGAGGGCGCCGAGGCGGTGCCCTCGATGGTCATTGCCTGACCATCATCGGGGGAACCGGAGGAGGAGGAGGAAGAGTCGCCGCCGCAGGCGGCGAGCGCCGCGAGCAGGGCCATCAAGGCAAGCGTATGCAAAGGTTTGAGCTTCATGTGAACGTCCCCTGTGTGTCGTCTTATTCCTGGCGAGCCTAGTCAGGGGCCCGGGGCGTCACATCCCCCAAATGGGGTAGGGCGGCCTTGAAATCCCGTCCCGGGCTATCAGGTAGGCGGCATCGGCAAGCATTCGTGCAAGGAGGAGCTCATGAGTTCTAGCGCCGACGCGCGGGATGTTGTTCCCGACACCATGGCCGCCATGGTGCTCACCGGCCATGGTGGCCCGGACAAGCTGGTCTACCGGGACGATCTGCCGGTGCCGGCGCCGGGGCCCGGCCAAGTGCTGGTGCGGGTGACCGCCACCGCCAAGAACAACACCGACCGCAAAGCCCGGGAGGGGCTGTATCCCACCAAGGAGAAAGACGAGGTCACCTCCTTTCAGATGGGCGGTTCGCCCACCCTTACGTTTCCGCGCATCCAGGGCGCCGACGTGGCCGGCCGCGTGGTGGCGGTGGGCGAGGGCGTGGACGCCGCCCGCCTCGGCGAACGGGGCCTGCTGGATTTCAATCTCTATCCGGACCACCGCCCGGATCTCAACCTGACACCGGATTACTACGGCCATGGCGCCGACGGCGGCTTCGCCGAATACATCGCGGTGCCGTCGGACCAGTTCCACGCCGTGCCCAACCCGGAGCTGGCCGACGCCGAGCTGGCTGCCCTGGGCATGTGTTCCTACCAGACCGCCTACCACATGCTCACCGCCGCCCAGGTGAGCGCCGGCGAGCGGGTGCTGGTCACCGGCGCCAGCGGCGGCGTGGGCACCGCGCTGATCCAGCTGTGCCGGCTGCTGGGCGCGATTCCCTATGCCCTGAGCACGCCGGACAAGGCCGAGGCCCTGCGCGAGCTGGGCGCCGAGGGCGTGCTCGATCGCTCCAACATGGCCACCTTCACCGAGCGGGTCCGGGACCTGACCGGCGGCGCGCCCATCGACGCGGTCATGGACCTGGTGGGCGGCGACATGACCGACCGCTTCATCGATACCATGATTTTCGACATGAAGGCCCGCGACAGCTATCCGCGCTTGAGCATCGCCGGCGCCAGCGGCGGCAACGTCAGCGAGATCCTCTGGACGCGGATCTATCTCTATCAGGTCCAGGTGTTCGGGGTGTCCCATGGGACCCGGGAAGAGGCCGGGCAACTGATGCAATGGATTCGCGACGGGGCGCTCAAGCCGGTGCTGCACGGCGCCTTCCGCCTCTCGGATCTGCACCGCGCGGAGCGCTATTTCGTGGCGCGGGGCAGCCACTACCTGGGCAAGATCGTGATCGTGCCCGACGCCCAGTGGCCGGAGCACGGCGCCCCCTTCGCCCTGAACCGGGAAGAGCGGAACCACGGAGAGCCGGCGCCATGAAAAACGAACTCACTCTGCAGTTGATCGACACTCACGCCGGCGGCGACGTGAGCCGCATCGTCACCGGCGGCGTGGACCCGCTGCCCGGCGCCACCGTGCGCCAGCAAATGGAGTACCTGCGCGACGACGCCGACGGCCTGCGCAAGCTGCTGCTGGAGGAGCCCTACGGCGCGCCGGAAATGTCCGTGGATCTGATCGTGCCGCCCTCGGATTCCCGGGCGGAAACCGGCTACATCATCATGGAGGTGATGGGCTACCCGATTTATTCCGGCTCCAACACCATCTGCACCGCCACGGCGGTGCTGGAAAGCGGCCTGGTGCCCAAGCGAGAGGGGCATCAGCACTTCCTGCTGGAGTCGCCGGCCGGGCTGGTGCAGATCGACGCCCGGGTGGAAAACGGCGTGGTGGAAGCGATTACCTGCGGCGGCCTGCCCAGCTACATCGATACCTACCGCGCCGCCATCCATGTGCCGGGCCTGGGCGACATCACCTACAGCGTGGCCTACAGCGGCGGCTTCTACGCCCTGGTGGACGCCCGCGACCTGGGGTTTCACCTGACCCTGGACGAGGAGCGTGATCTGGCTCGCTGCGCCGGCGCCATTGTCGAGGCGATCCAGGCGGAGCGTGGCTTTTCCCATTACACCCTGGGCGACGTGGGCCCGCTGCCGTTCCTGCACTTCATGGGGCCGGTGGATCAGGTCGCCGACGACTTTTACCGCTCCCGCTCGGCCACCTATGTGCACCCCGGCGTGATCTGCCGCAGCACCACCGGCACCGGCACCTCGGCGCGGCTGGCGCTGATGCATCACGAAGGCGGCATCCGCCCCGGCGACAAGCTGGAGACGGTGTCCCTGCGCGAGTCCGGCTTCATCGGCGAGTTCCTGGGCGTGGAGCAGGCCGGCGCCGACGGCCACGACGTGGTGCGCAACACCATCACCGGCAAGGGCCATGTGCTGGCCCGCTCGGAGATCGTCGTCAACTGCGACGATCCCATGGTGGAGTGCGCCGGGCTGCATCACATTCTGACGTCCCGCCACGGCTGAGGTAATCCGGCGGGCAATCGACACGCCGCTCCGTTATCCTGTGCCGCCGAATACGCCTGGGTAAGGAGTTGCGCATGCGGCGAACCGGAAAGCGGCATACCGCGGTCATGGCCGGTTTCATCGGCAATGTGGTGGAGTGGTACGACTTCGCCCTGTACGGCTACATGGCGGGCATCATCGCCGACCTGTTCTTCCCCGGAGAAGACAGCATCGCCGCGCTGATCGCCACCTACGGGGTCTTCGCCGCCGGTTTCCTGATGCGCCCGCTGGGCTCGGTGGTATTTGGCTGGCTCGGCGACACCCTGGGGCGCAGCGCCACCATGTTGTTGTCGGTCAGCATGATGGCATTACCGACCCTGCTGCTCGGCTGTCTGCCGGTGTACGACACCATTGGCCTGTGGGCGCCGCTGTTGCTGGTGCTGATACGCCTGGTCCAGGGCCTGTCCGTGGGCGGGGAGTTCAGCAGTTCGGTGACCTATCTGGTGGAAACCGCGCCCCGCTCGCGACGTGGCCTGGCCGGCAGCTGGGCCAATACCGGCACCATGGTGGGCATGTTGCTGGGCTCGGCGGTGGCGGCGCTCACCACCTCCCTGATCGCCCAGGAAACCCTGTTGGCCTGGGGCTGGCGGGTGCCCTTCCTGCTTGGCGGCATTCTCGGCGTCACGTCCATTCTGATGCGTCGCCATCTGCCCAAGTCCGAGGAGTTCCAGCGCCATCATCAGGAGCGCCCGGACACCTCGCCGCTGCGCCGCGCGCTCACCGAAAACCGTCTGGAAATGGTGCAAGCGGTGGTGTTCGCGTCCGCCTATGGCGCGCTGTTCTCCCTGCCGCTGGTGTACCTGCCGGAATGGCTCAACCGCTTCACCGGCCTGCCTCTGGACCTGGCCCTGCGTATCAATACCTTCGCCACCGTGTTGCTGCTGGTGTTGATCCCGCTGTCCGGCTGGATCGGCGATCACGGCCCGCGCCGCACCCGCTTCATCGCCCTGGCCATGTTCGTCATGGCCCTGGTGGCCTGGCCCGCCTACGCCTGGCTGCACGCCGACCGGCTGCTGGCGGCGGTGGTGGTGCAGTTCGGTCTGGTGGTGCTGCTGGCGGTGCCGCTGGGCTCGGCGCCGGCCATGTTCGTGGAGCTGTTCCCCGCCGAGGACCGCCTGTCCGGCTATTCCGTGGCCTACAACCTGGGCCTGGGCGTGATCGGTGGCGCCACGCCCATGTTCGCCACCTGGCTGATCGAGGTCACCGGCTACGCCGCCGTGCCCGGGGTGTTGCTCGCCGGCTGCGCCCTGGTGGCCGGGCTGGTGATGCTGTGGATGCGCGACCGCAGCCGCGAACCGCTGCGCTAGCGGCCGGGGGCTGCGCGGGCACGGACCTTGCTATCCCATCAGTGGGCTGACGTTTTTCACCGGACGCGGGGCGTGTCCGGGGGCGTCGGGCTCCATTTTGGGTACTGGGAGGCAAGATCATGCGCGTTTTCGGAACATCCCTGCTCGGCGCCGGCATGGGCGTCGGCCTGGCGCTGCTCACGGCGCCAGCGCACGCGGCGGACTGCGCCGCCGGCGACGCCCGGCATTTCACCGTGGCCGCCAACAAGGACACCGTTCACTGGGGCTACTTCAGCAAGGACGCCACGCCGCTGATCTAAGTGAACTCCGGTGACTTCGTGACCATGGAGGCGCTCACCCACCATGCGGGGGACGACTACGACCGCATGATCAAGGGCGACGACGGCGCCGAGAGCGTGTTCCACTGGACCAGGAATGAGAAGGGCGTGGAACGTCGCGGCGCCGGCCCCATGGATGCCTCGGTGTACGGGCGCGGTGCCGGCGAAGGGTTCGGGGTGCACATCATGACCGGGCCGGTGAAGGTGTGCGGCGCGCAACCCGGCGACGTGCTGGAAGTGCGCATTCTCGACGTGAACCTGCGCCCCAGCGGCAACCAGGAGTTCGCCGGCAAGACCTTCGGCTCCAACGTGGCCGCCAACTGGGGCTTCCAATACAACGATCTGATCGAGTCCCCGGACAAGCGCGAGGTGGTCACCATCTTCGAGCTGGACAGCAGCGGCGCCAATGTCTGGGCCAAGCCGCTCTATAACTTCCGCTGGACGCCGCAAACCGACCCCTACGGCGTGGAACACGAAACCATTGATTACCCCGGCGTGGTGGTCGACCACGACACCGTGGACGAGCAGCCGGTGCTGGAAGGCGTGCAGGTCCGCGCCCGGCCGCACTTCGGCACCATGGGCGTGGCGCCCCGGGAAGCGGACATGGTGGACACGGTGCCGCCGGCCTATTTCGGCGGCAACATCGACGACTGGCGCATCGGCAAGGGCGCCACCATGTACTACCCGGTGGCGGTGGACGGCGCCCTGTTCTCCGTGGGCGACCCGCACGCCGCCCAGGGCGATTCCGAACTCAGCGGTACCGCCATCGAAACCTCGCTCACCGGGGTGTTCCAGCTGATCCTGCACAAGAAGGCGGACCTGAAAGGCACGCGGCTCAGCGGTCTTTACTATCCGCTGCTGGAAACCGACGACGCCTGGGTGGTGCACGGCTTCAGCTATCCCAACTACCTGGCCGAACTGGATAAGCCGCAGCAGACCATCTACCAGAAGTCGTCCATTGATCTGGCCATGCGCGACGCCTTCCGCAAGATGCGTCATTTCCTGATGACCGCCCAGGGGCTCAGCGAGGACGAGGCGGTGAGCCTGATGTCGGTGGGCACGGACTTCGGCATCACCCAGGTGGTGGACGGTAACTGGGGCGTGCACGGCACCGTCAAGAAGGAAGTGTTCATGCACCGTTGAACGGCGCGCGGCGGCGGTCTTTATAGTGTTTTGCAAACACCGGGTAGGCGGCCGCCGTCATCATCCCCACACTGAATGCCAATGCTTCGTTAATGCTTTGAAAGGAGGCAACCATGGCATTCAGCGCGGAATACGCCAGCAACCATCCCACCCGGGACGAGATCCAGGGCATCGTCGCGCCCACGGTACTGGAGTTCGGCAGCCCGGACTGCCCCCACTGCCAGGAAGCCGAGCCGAAGGTGAAGGCGGCGTTTCAGGATTTCCCCGGCATCGGTCACGTCAAGCTGGCGGACCACAAGGACAAGATGCTCGGCCGGGCGTTCAACGTGGACAAATGGCCGACGCTGATCTTCATTCAGGAAGGGCGTGAGGTAAGCCGGCTGGTGCGGCCGGACAACGAGGATCAGGTCCGCGACCGGATGGAGGAGATTGACGCCAACCCGGCGCGCAGCGCGCAGATCGGCGGCTCCTGAGGAGCCGCCGGGCGTTGCTCGGCGCGCTTAGAACTTGAAGCGGCTGCCCACGCCGTAGGTGTTGCCGTCGCCGGTGTCTTCCAGATCGTCGTGCATGTAGGCGACGTAGACATCCAGGGTTTCATTGAAGGGGTAGTCGTAGCCCACCGTCCAGGTCTTGCGCTTGGTGTCCCGGTCGCCGCTGTAATCGGTGTGCGCGTAGGACGCCAGCGCCGCGCCCTGGCCCACCGGCACGGACACGCCGGCCTGGCCGGTATCGGTGTCGATGTCGCCGGTACCGGTGCCGGTTTCCAGTTGCTGGAAGGAGGCGAACACCTTCACCACGCCCAGGTCGTAGCTGGCGCCCGCCAGCAGGCCGTCCTGCTCCACCGCGCCCAGGGCGCCGGCTTCCCCCACGCCGCCGTTGCTGTCGATGGCGCCTTCCTCGATGCGATGGCCGGCCACGGTGAGCATCAGCCCGCCGCCGCGATAAACCAGATGACCGCCCACCCGGTTGGCGCCTTCATCGCCTTCCTGCTCGCCGAAGGCGTACATCACATTGGCGGTGACGCCGCCCATCTTGGGGCTGGTGTAGGAGAGCGCGTTGGCCCAGGCGGAGTCGCCGGCGGTGGGGCCGTTGTTGCCGCCCAGGAAGGAGTGCTGGATGGCCGGGGCGAACCCGAAGGAGCCGCCAAAGGGGTTGGAGATCAGGGTGGGCACGAACATGGGCGCGGTGCTGCGGCCGGCCTTCAGGGTGCCGAACTCGCCGGCCACGCCCACATAGGCGTTGCGGGCGAAGAATTCATCGCCGCTGTAACGCCGGTCCTCGCCGGTGTCCGGGCGCAGGAAGCTTTCCGCCACCGCCATGCCGGTCATGCCGTTGGGCAGGGTGGTGGTGACTTTGGCGCCCAGAAAGGAGGTGGTCATGCCGCCGGCGTCCAGCTTGGCGGTGCCGTCATCGGCGCCGGGCAGTTCCTTGCTGCCGGCCCAGACGTCGAGCACGCCGTAGAAGCTGGCTTCGGTTTCGGCATGGGCCAGGCCGCTGAGTCCGAGCAGGGCGGAGGTGGCCAGGACGGTGGTGCGGATGCTGCTTTTCATTGCGGTTCCTCTTATTTTTCAGGTCTCACGAAGGGGCGGCTCAGGCGGGCCGGTGGTCCCCGGTTTGTTGCTTTCCCGGTGTTGCCTCTTTTTTGTATACAAGAAAAGGAAAAGGACGCTTTTGTTTCCCTATGATCCATTATGAAGCGTCCGGAAGCGCTCTGTTTGCGCTAATTGCACCAAAAAATGGCCGCTTCTCGGCGTGCCGAGGGCGCTCTTTGGTCGGGTCAGAGGGTGTTATCAGGAGGGTGGGGGTATTGGTTTCATCGCTTATTGCCTAAGTTGTTGTTTTATATGGATGTATTGACTGTTTGTTTTTTGTTCTATAAAAGCTAATCATGTATACAAAAGTGAATCAAGGCTCCGTAATAAATCCACGCACTTTTTGGGTGTCGGGGCCTGGATGGTGGGCAAAATGGTGGCGGGATGTTCTGAATCGTGGGACGCTCAACGGGTAGTCCTCGCGCCTGAGGGGTGGCGCGTGGTTGCCTCGAAGAGTCCGGTCCCGTGTGGCAAGACCGGACGGGAATAGGTGGGACCCCAGTGCCGGTTCCGCCGATTGTTCATGTTTGGGACCAGAATAATGAGTAAAGACAACGCTTCCTCACTGGATCGTATTCTCGACATCCTGTTGATGTTCGCGGGTCACGGACAGGTGGTGACGCGCCAGGAGATCGAACGCCGTTTCGGTCTTTCGCGCAGTTCCGCCTACCGTTACTTGCATACACTTCGCCGCCGTGGCCTGATCTCGAGCATGGCGCGCAGCGGTGAATACGTGCTCAGCCCCGGTTTCACCCGCCTGGTGGCGATGACCGAGGAGAGCGGCCGGAACATGGCGGTGCTGGCGGCGCCGATTCTGCGCGAGCTCACCGCCATGACCGGCGAGAGCGCCCTGGTGACCCACCGGGTCGGCGAGCGGGTGCTGTGCGTCGGGTTCCAGGAAGGCCCGCGCACGGTGCACGTGGGGCTGGGGCCGGCGGCGGATACCCCCTTGTATCTGGGCTCGTCCGCCAAGGTGCATCTGGCGCACATGCCCGAATACGACATCCGCCGCATCCTCGATCAGTGCGCGACCCTGACGCCGGAGGAATGGGACGGTAACGTGGGCGTTCTGGAATGGGAGCTCCAGGACATCCGTGAGCGGGGTTACGCCACCAGCAACGGTGAGCTGGAAAGCGGGGTATTCAGTACCTCGGTGCCGGTGTTCTGTCACGACGGCACCCTGTTGGCGGCGGTTACCGTGGCCGCCGTGGGAGACCGGGCGCAAGACCCGGAAGATGGCTGGCTCGATCATCTGCGCATCGCCGCCGCGCGCATCGCCCGGGAATGGCCGCGCGCCGGTCGAGGGATCTGAGCCGCCACGGGAGCGAGGAGAGAGCATGACGACCACGTTGTTCCAAGGGGGACGGGTCCTGACCCTGGACCAGTCGGATCGACAGTACCATGACGGCTGCGTGCTGGTCCGTGATGACCGCATCGCCTACGTCGGCCCCCGGGCCGACCTGCCGGACACGCCGGTGGACCGTGTGGTGGACGCCACCGGCAAGCTGGTGATGCCCGGCCTGGTCAACGGCCACACCCACCTGAGCATGATCTTCGGCCGCACCCTGGGCCCGGAAAAACGGCTGCTCGACTGGCTCGACCAGCAACTGCCCATGATCGGCGCCTTCGACGGGGAAGCCATGTACGTGGCGCAGATGCTGGGCTGCCTGGAGAATCTCAAGAACGGCAACACCTCCCTGGTGGAGAATCTCGCCGCCGCCCACCCGGACGACATCGCCATGGAGGACGCCACCTTCCGCGCCCTGCGCGACTCCGGCATCCGCGGCACCCTGGCGCGGGCGTTCGAGGGCCGCAATTTCCTGCCGGATTTCATGGAGAGCCTGGACGACCAGGCGCGCCGGGTCACGGCGCTGGCGGAACGCTGGCACGGCGCCGAGGGCGACCGGCTGCGGCTGTCCTTCGGGCCCCTGCTGCCGTGGTGCATGACCGAGGAGATGTACCGGGAAACCCGGGCCCTGGCGGACCGCCTGGGCCTGTGCCTGCACATGCACGTGGCGGAATCCCCGGAGTTCAACCGGCTGATCGCCAAGCACCTGGGCCGCGACATCCGCCAGGTGGAGCTGCTGCACGAGACCGGCTGCCTGGGCCCGGACGTGCAGGTGGTGGCGGTGTCCGACGTGTCCCCCAGGGAGGTGGAATTGCTCGCCGAGAGCGACACCCGTGTGTTGCTGGACCCGCCCACGCGGCTGTTCTGGGGCACCGGTTTCCCGGCCATCCATCCGTTCCTGGACGCCGGGCTCACCTGCGGGCTGGCCACCAACGGGCCCGCCGCCAACTGCGGCCAGGACCTGTTCGAAAGCATGAAATACGCCTGCGCCACCGCCAAGACCGCCAAGAACGATCCCCAGGCCCTGGGCCGTTACCGCGCCCTGCGCATGGCCACTTCCGAAGGGGCCCGCGCCATCGGCCGGGACGACCAGGTAGGGTGCCTGGCGGAGGGCCTCAAGGCGGACCTCATCACCGTGGATCTGGAGCAGGCGCACCTGGCGCCCACTCTGGATGTCACCGCCGCCCTGGTGTACAGCGCCAAGGGCACCGACGTGCGTGACGTGATGGTGGACGGTCGTCTGCTGATCGAGAACCGCAAGGCCTTGTTCGTCGACGAAAGCGCCCTGATGCGCCAGGCGGAAGAGATCGCCCGCCGCTGCATCCGCGAGGCCGGCGTCGACGTATCGCTTTAACGCGGGCGCCGCCGGCGCGCCGCGACAATAAGGAGACCCTCCGTGTTGATAAAGGTGGGATCGATGATCGCCGCGCTGCTGGCGTGGCTTGGCTTGTCTTTTTTGTTTCCGGAAACCGTGTTGCCGGGCCCCTGGCAGACCATTCGGGTGCTGGCGGAGAATTTCGCTAACGGCGATATCCTGTCCCATCTCACCGCCACCCTGGGGCGGGTGCTGGGCGGCCTGGTACTGGCCATGGCGGTGGGCATTCCGGTGGGCGTGCTGATGGGCGTCAACCGGCTGGCGGAGAAGACCCTGGACGTCTGGGTGATGGTGGCGCTCACCGTGCCCAGCCTGTGCTACGCGATCTTCGCGTTCATCTGGATCGGCCTTAATGAAACCGCCGCCATCGTCGCCATCGGGCTGACCTCGGCGCCGTCCATCGCCATCAACCTGTGGGAAGGCGTCAAGAACATCGATACCCGGCTGTTCCAGATGGCGCGGGTGTTCAACGCCTCGCGCTGGGTGATCATCCGCCGGGTGCTGTTTCCCCAGGTGCTGCCCTACATCATGGCGTCGTTGCGTTTCGGGCTGGGCATCGTGTGGAAGATCACGGTGCTGGTGGAGCTGCTGGGGCGCCCGGACGGCGTCGGCTTCGAACTGTTCTACTGGTATCAGCTCGGCAACATGCAGCAGGTGCTGGCCTGGACCCTGCTGTTCACCCTGGTGATGCTCTTCATCGAGCTGGTCATTCTGCAAAACCTGGAACGCCGGATGTTTTCCTGGCGCCCGGAAGTGAGAATCTGATGGACAACGGTATTCGCATCCAGGGGCTGACCAAGTCCTTCCCGTCGCCACGCAAGCACGAAGCCGCGCACCGCGTGCTCAACGGTTTGGATCTGACCATCGAGGACAACGAGTTCGTGTGCGTGCTGGGGCCGTCCGGCTGCGGCAAGTCCACCCTGCTGAACACCCTGTCCGGCCTGGACCGGGATTATGATGGCGAGATCCGCTTCGGCGGCCGGCCCATGACCCGCGCCGGCAAGCCGCCGGTGAGGATGGGCTACCTGTTCCAGGACCCGCGCCTTCTGCCCTGGCTGAGCGCCGAGCGCAACGTGGATTTCGCCCTGGAAAATTCCGACGTGCCCCGGCACCGCTGGGCGGACATCAAGGACCATTATTTCCAGCTCACCGGATTGCAGGCGTTCCGCCGCCACCACCCCCACGAGCTGTCCGGCGGCATGGCCCAGCGTCTGTCCCTGGTGCGGGCGCTGGCCATCGAGCCGGACGTGCTGTTCATGGACGAGCCGTTCAGCGGCCTGGATGAACTCACCGCGCGTCGGCTGCGCGTGGATCTGCTCGACATCTGGCGGCGCACCGGCAAGACCATCGTCTTCATCACGCACAACAGCTACGAAGCCACCTTCCTGGCGGACCGGGTGGTGGTATTGTCCCAGGGGCGCATTCGCCGCGAAATTCCGGTGACGGTGCCGCGCCCCCGGGACTATGACGACCCGGCCCTGTTCGCGGTGAGCAAGGAGGTGTCCGCCACCTTCATCGCCGCCGCCGAGGAGGCGGAACGGGCCCGCTCGCGGCCCTAGACAACGCACCGGACAACGCACCGACAATCACAATCAAAAACGGGAGCAAACCCATGGCACACTCGAAATCGAAAGCGACCACCTGGTTGGGGATACCGGTTCTGATCGCCGCGCTCTGGAGTCTGACGGCCCCGGCCGTCGCCGAGGACACCCCCATCCGCCTGGGCGACATGGCCCAGTCCCTGAACGGCGTCGCCTCCCAGGTGATGATCGACCAGGAGTTCGACCACAAGTACGGCGTGGACGTCACCCACAAGGCCTATCCCACCCTGGACGGCCTGTTCAACGCCATCCGCGGCAAGCAGGTGGACCTGGGCTTCGGCGGCTGGACCAGCTTCGCCCAGTTCCGCTCCCAGGGTTTTCCGGTGTTCAACATCTTCGCGGTGGGGCGCGGCGCCACCCTGGACGTGCTGGTGCCGGTGGATTCCGACATCCAGAGCCTGGCCGACCTGAAGGGCAAGCGGGTGGTTTCCTACGCCGGCGCCGCCGGCACCGCCACCGTGCTGCTGCGCGTGGTGCTCAGCGACTTCTACGGTTTCGATCCGGCGGAAGGCGGTGATCTGCAGTACGCCGGCCCGGGTCTGATCCCCACCCTGATGAAGAACGGCGACGTGGACGCCGGCCTGCTGTTCGACCCGATCGGCGCCAAGGCGCTGGCCTCCGGCGAGTTCCGCAGCATCGGCAACCTGGCGGAAATCTACAAGGAAAAGACCGGCGACGATTTCCTGTGGATCGCCCTGGCCACCAACGACGACTTCGCCGCCGAGAACCCTGAAGCCGTGTCCGGTTTCATCAAGGGCTGGGTGGAAGCCGTGGCGTACGTGAAACAGCACCCGGAGGTGTTCGAGGACTACGGCAAGAAGCTGGGGCTGGACGAGGACGGCATCAAGCTGCTCGCCGACCGGGTGATCCGTGACTACGCCACCACCTGGAACCAGGAGTACATCGATGGCCTGATGTCCTTCGCCGACCGCGCCCGCAAGGTGATGGACAAGGGCTATCTGGAAGACGTGCCGGACGACGCTTTCTCCACCGACTACACCCCCTGAACCGGCCACCGGCGGCGCCCTCCCGGCGCCGCCTTTTCCCGCCCTCCGTCTTCACAGGACTCCCCCATGTCGTTCGATGACCTGCCGGCGCGCCCGCTGGTCTATCCCCGCGAGGCGGAGGATTACGCCCGCGACGCCCTGACTCTGTCCCGGCACGCCGCCGCCCGGGTGCGTGCCTGTCCGGATCTGCCCTACGGCGACGACTACTGGCAGAAGCTGGATATCTATCTGCCCGACGCCGCCGCGCCCGGCGCCGACCTGCCGGTGCTGCTGTTCGCCCATGGCGGCGCCTGGACCCACGGCTACAAGGAATGGATGGGGCTGATGGCGCCGGCCCTGGTGGCGACGCCGGCGATCCTGGTGTCGGTGTCCTACCGGCTGGCGCCGGAATGCCGCTTCCCCGGGCCCCTGGAGGACTGCGTCGCGGCCCTGGCCTGGGTGCACCGCCACATCGGCGAGTACGGCGGTGATCCCGGGCGACTGTTCGTGGGCGGTCACTCCGCCGGCGGCCATCTCTATACACTGGCGTCGCTGCAGCCGGCGCGGCTGGCCCGGGCCGGCCTGCCGGCGGGCGTCATTCGCGGCTGCATGGCGATCTGCTCCCAGCTCAACCTGGTGTTCGAGGATCCGCCGGCGGGCAGCGGCGAGGCGCGCATCTATGAACAATTCCTGGCGCGGGCCGGCGACGACCGCGCCGCCAGCCCGCTCCATCAGTTGCCGCCGGATGGCGCGCCACCGCCGTTTCTGCTGGTCCACGGCGAAAACGACTTCCCGCGCATCATCGCCAGCAACCGGCGCATGCTGGCGGCGCTCAAACGCCACCATCTGCCGGTGCGCTTTCAGATCGAGCCCGGCGCCAGCCACTTCGATGTGGCCCTGCGCCTGGCGGACCCGCAATGCGCCACCACCGCCACCCTGCGCGCCTGGCTCCGCGACGGCCCGCCGTTACACGCGGCCCCTTGATCGATCGGCTCGGGTTCAGGTTTGCTGTAGGACATCGCCTTGATGCTTTGTGAACAAGGTGCTGGGCCCGTGGAGTTGAACCGCGTAGTTTGGAAAGCTCATGGAATCACGGACAGGGAGTCATCATGCGCTTGTGTTTATGTCCATTGTTGTTGCTGGGGCTGCCCGGCCTCGCCGGCGCCGCCGAGACCCCGGACGCTATCTGGCCGCAATGCAGCGACCACTCCTATGAGATTACCGTCGATCAGGTGATTCGGCCGGAATGGCTCACCGCGCGGCGGGCGGAGGCGGCGCTGGCCTGGTTGCGTGAGCATCAGGGCGATGAGATCCACGGCGAGCGCGTAATGATCATGGGCGGACATTTGCTCGCGCTTGAAGGGTACGCCCTGCGAACGCGCATGGAGCACGGCTTGCGGCGCAACGGCATCGATGGCCGCGAGGAATTCTGCAACTGGATCACCCGGAACGCCTTACCGGAGTAGGCGCGGACCGGGGCGCGATCGTCGAGGAGGAGACCATGCTTTCACGTCGGGATTTTCTCAATGGCGCCCTGTGGGGCGGAGCGGGGCTGGCGCTGGGGCTGAACGGCCCGGCCCGGGCGGCGGACACGTCGGCCAGCGCAAACGGTGCCCTGCGCACCCGGGCGATTCCCGCCACCGGCGAGACACTGCCGGTGATCGGCGCCGGCACGTCCGGCAGCTTCGTGGCGGACATCGGCTCGGACAAGTACCGCCGCCTCAAGGACGTGATGACGCTGTTTTTCGACAGCGGCGCCACGGTGTTCGACACCAGCCCCAACTACGGCGGCGCCGACCGGGTACTGGGCGCCCTGCTGGAGGAGGGCGGCTGGCGCGACCGGTGCTTCCTGGCCACCAAGATCGCCGCCGACAGCCGCGCCGCCGCCGAGCGGCAATGGGCCGGCTCCCTGGAGGCCCTGCGCACGGACCACGTGGAGCTGCTGCAGGTGCACAACCTGCGCCACTGGAAAACCCAGCTGCCCTACGCCCGCGAGCTCAAGGAGCGGGGCAAGACCAAGTATGTGGGCGTGACCCACTATCTGCAGCGCGGCCTGGACGAAATGGCCGCCATCCTGCGCGACGAGCCGCTGGACTTCATTCAGATCAACTATTCCGTGAACGCCCCGGAGGCGGCCCGGGAAGTGCTGCCCCTGGCCCGGGACAAGGGCGTGGCGGTGCTGATCAACCGCGCCTTCGACGACGGCGATCTGTTCGCCAGGGTGAAGGGCAAGCCGCTGCCCGGCTGGGCCGCCGAGGTGGGCGCGCAAAGCTGGGCCCAGTTGTTCCTCAAGTTCGCGATCAGCCATCCGGCGGTGACCGCCGTGATCCCCGCCACCAGCAAACCCGAACACCAGCTGGATAATCTGAACGCCGGTCGTGGCGGCCTGCTCAGCGAGGCCCAACAGCGCGAACTGATGACCATGGACTGGTAACCATGGCGTCGGGGCAGGATGGACATCCACTGCCGCGCCTGGCGGCGCGGCTGTTCAATATCCGGGTGGAGGAAGCGCCGGCGGTGATCGCCGGCCTGCTGATCTTCTTCCTGCTGTTCACCGGCTATTTCATGCTGCGCCCGGTGCGCGAGACCATGGGCGTGGCCGGCGGCGTGGACAACCTGCAATGGCTGTTCACCGGTACCTTCCTGGCCACCCTGGCGGTGTTGCCGCTGTTCGGCTGGCTGGCGTCCCGGGTGCCGCGCCGGCGGATCCTGCCGGCCGCCTATGGCTTCTTCGTGGTCAACCTGCTGGTGTTCGCGGCGCTGTTCGCGCGCACCGTGGACAACGTCTGGGTGGCGCGCACCTTCTACATCTGGCTGTCGGTGTTCAACCTGGTGGTGATCTCCCTGGCCTGGAGCGTGCTGGCGGACGTGTTCAGCATCGCCCAGGGCAAGCGATTGTTCGGCATGATCGCCGGCGGCGCCAGCCTCGGCGGCCTGGTGGGGCCGGGACTCGGCACCCTGCTGGTGGCGCCCGCCGGCCACGCCGGCCTGGTTGTGCTGGCGGCCGCCCTGCTGGCCGGCAGTGCCGGTGCCGCCGTCTGGCTGTACCGCTGGCGAGATCGTAACCCGCTGCCGGCGGAGGCGGCGCCGGCCCGTCAGGAACGGGGCAGGGCGCTCGGCGGCAATCCCTTCGACGGCGCTCTGGAAGTGCTGCGCACGCCCTTCCTGATGGGCATCGCCCTGTTCGTGGTGCTGCTCGCCAGCGTCAGCACCTTCCTGTATTTCGAGCAGGCGCGGCTGGTGGCGGAGACCTTCCCGGACCCCACCCGCCAGACCCAGGTGTTCGGGCTGATCGACACCGTGGTGCAGTTCCTGGCCATCCTCACCCAGATCTTTCTCACCGGGCGCATCGCCCAGCGGCTCGGTATCGGCGTGCTGCTCACCGCCGTGCCGGTGGTGATCGCCGCCGGCTTTCTGTGGCTGGCGGTGGCGCCGGTGTTCAGCGTGTTCGTGGTGATCATGGTGGCGCGCCGGGCCGGCGAGTACGCCCTGGTGCGCCCGGGTCGGGAAATGCTTTACACCTCGGTGCCGCCGGCGCAGAAGTACAAGGCCAAGAACTTCATCGACACCGTGGTCTACCGGGGCGGCGACGCCCTCAGTGGCTGGCTCAAGCGCGGCCTGGACCTGCTCGGCGACCTGCCGGGCCCGGCGCTGGTGATCGGCGCCGGCATCGCCCTGGCCTGGGCCGGCACCGGCTTTCTGCTGGGGCGCGCCGAACGCCGCCGCGAGGCGGCCGGCGAGGGCGGCCGCACGAATCTTCCAGACGCGGGCGAGGCGGGGCGTTAAACTGGGCGCTTGACACCGGGAATCATCCGCCGGACATCGACATGCCGCACGCCGACCGCACCGACAACTGGGTCCGTTTCGCCCGTGACCGGGACACCGGCATCGAGACCATCCATGCCCATTTCGAGGGCCACGCCTACGATCCCCACTGGCACGACACCTACGCGGTGGGCGTCACCGAACAGGGCGTGCAGCGCTTCCACGTGGGCCGGGTGCGCCATGAAAGCGTGCCCGGCCGCGCCATCCTGCTGGAGCCCGGGGAGATCCACGACGGTAACGGGCCGACACCGGGGGGCTTCACCTACCGGCTGCTGTACCTGGACCCGGCCTGGCTGCGCGATGCCCTGGGCAGCCTGTTCGAGGAGCATCCCGACCATTATGAGCTGCGGTTCGGCGCCACCCTGAGCGACGACCAGACCGTGGCCCGCGCCATCGCCGGCGCCTTCCAGGCATTGCACGGCGGCGAGATGCGCATGGTCCGCCAGACCGCCCTGGATCACCTGCTGCGGCGCCTGACCCGCCACGCGGACTGGCGCGCCCGGCGGTGCCCGGACCCCGGCGGCATCCCCCTGGCCCAGCGCGCCCGGGACTATCTGCACGCTCACCAGACCGAGGACATCGGCCTGGATGACCTGGCGGCGGCGGTGGGCACCGACCGCTTCCGGATCAGCCGCGCCTTCAAGGCCGCCCACGGCCTGCCGCCCCACGCCTACCTGGTGCAGCTCAGATTGCTGCGCGCCCGTCGCCTGCTGGCCGGCGGCGTTTCCCCGGCGGACGCCGCGGCGGCGGTGGGTTTCGCCGACCAGAGCCACCTGGGCCGCTGGTTCCGCCGCGCCTACGCCATGACGCCGGCCTACTACCGGCGGCGCACAAAGCTTCCAGACTAGGGCCGCCAACGACACCACACTGGGGCTTTCCGTCACCGTCGTGGACGCTCATGGAATCCCTGTTGCCCTTTGTCCTGTTCGCCTTGGTCGCCTCCATCACCCCCGGGCCCACCAATGTGCTGGTGCTCGCCAACGCCTCCCGCCACGGCCTGCCGGCGGTCCTGCCCATGGTGGCCGGCGCCGCCGGCGGTGCCGCCTCGGTGCTGCTGCTGGTGGGCACCGGTCTGGCCGGTCCCCTGGCCGCCCACCAGGGTGTGCGCACCCTGATGGCGGCGGCCGGGCTGGCCTGGCTCACGGTGCTGGCGGTGCAGCTCTTTCGCGCCGCCCCGCAGCTGCCCGACGCCGGTGACGACGGCGACCGGCGCGGCCGCCTCGGCCTGATCGGCACCGCCGGCCTGCAATGGATCAATCCGAAAGCGTGGATGATGGCCCTGGCGGCCACGGGTGTCTTCGCCGGCGGCGGCGTGCCGATGCCGGCTTTGGCCGGGGTGTTCTTCGCGGTGGCGTTGCCCTGCGTGCTGGTGTGGGCCGGGCTGGGCGCCGGCGCGGCGCGCTGGATTCGCAATCCGGCGGCGATGGGCTGGTTCAATCGGGGAATGGCGGTGCTGCTACTGCTCTCCGCCTGGGCAGCGGTTTTCTGGTAATAGCCTGAAAAGGAACCGGAGCCGGCGTCGCGGATCACCTCGGAGCGCCTGGGGCGTGGTCCCCTTTCCGGGACCCTGTTTGACAGGATGTCAAACCGGGAGCCCCCAGGGACGGGTTCACGGCGTTCCCGGAAAGGGGCCCACGCCCCAGGTGCGGCCCCGATCGAGGCGCGAAACGGCTTAGAACTTGAAGCGC
>MDTD01196907.1_pt1 | contig 65682 bp, 35 predicted proteins | sample 811221 | NCBI WGS metagenome assembly MDTD01 (sample SAMN05326646, study PRJNA326480) | marine metagenome | isolation source: seawater | place: Pacific Ocean: South West | collected 2011
CGGTCAGGGAAGAGAGCGTGCCGCGCTGGGCGCCGGTCAACCTCCCGAACGTGTCGTACTCGTAGAGCAGGCTGCGGATGTTGTCCCGGTCGCCCGGCGAGGTCACGTCCGCCTGACGGAGGCGCGTGAAGATGCGCCGTCCTGCCTCGTCGTGCGTATGAATCGCCTTGAGGATCGGGTCGGGCGCCCACACGAGATCGCATCCGCGGCTCGTGACGTCCTGGAATGAGAGTTGGCCGAACCGGCCGTAGTCTCGCCGCTCGCGAAGGACACCGGCGACGGTGCCGCTCGGGTCGCAGGGACGCTCGCCGATGAGTGCCTCCACGAGCCTGCCCTCGCCGTGGTAGGCGTACTCCGCGATCAGGCCGAGCTCGGACGCCGCGGGACCGTAGGTGCTGGTCACCCTGTGAACGCGATCGAGTAGGTCGTCGAGCCCGTTGGCCGGGCCGTAGTCATAGGACACGACTCGGGCGCGCTGATCCTCCGGAGTACCGTTCACGAGTTCAGTCACGAACGGTCCGCCGTCCCACGTACCGACGAACACTGGGCGTTCGGGGTAGGTGATCGAGTTCAGGCGCGTGGTGTTCGACCCGGCGCCGAGAGCCGCAGCACCGACGCTCCAGTCGTACGACACGCGACGAGCGCCGAGGAAGCTCAGCACGGGGTTGCTGAAGTCCTCGGAAAGAATGTTGCCCCAGCTGTCGAGCGTGAGCGTCGACGTCGAGGACACCGTTTGGGGATCCGCACGCGACGTTGTCTGCGCCGAGCGGAGACGCCCGAGGGTGTCGTATGAGAGACTGATGTTCCCGACCGGCGCGAACACGGCCGAACCGGCGAGCAGCGTGTCGGCTTCCATCGCGCCGTTGGATGCGATGACTTCGACACCGACCGTGTTACCGGCCGCGTCATGGCGGTAGGCGAGCGTGACGCCGCGCGCGTCGCGCCGCCCCGCGAGGGTCCCGTCCGGTCGGTAGTAGTACCGATACGCCGGGGACGTGGATGGCGTCCCGTCGGCGGGGTTGGGCATGTAGACGGCGCTGACGAGGTCGTTCCTCGTGCTGACCGTGAGCACCCCGCCGTCGTTCAGGCCGGGCGGCGTGTTCGCGTCGATGATCGGCGCGCCGTACTCGATGCGCGTGATCTGGAGCGAGCCGTCGGCCGCACCCCAGTTGATCGTCGGCTCGACGCTCGGGTCGAACGGGTCACCGAAGTGCTCCGGCAGTACCGTCGCGACGTCGGTCAACCGGCTGCCCTCGTACTGGTACGCCATGCCGTGCGGCGGGTGGGCGATCGTCTCCGTCACGTTCTGGGCGGACTGGGATGCGGGGATCGTCTCGTACCCGAACGTGAGCGTGAGCTCGGGCTGCCCAAAGGCCGAGTGGTCGGTCCACTCCGTGGTGTACGAGATCCCGAGCTCGGTGCCGTCGGTGTAGCACTCCTGCGTGCGCAGGACCGAACGCTGCTTGCCGTTCGCATCGAAGTCGTAGAACGAGAAGACGGCGACAGCACGCCCGGCGGCGTCGAACCAAGGGTCGCCCAGGTTGCTGGGATCGCCCGGGTAGGTGTAGCCGTCGAGCCACTGCGTGGCAGTGACATCCTGGCCGCCGCTCACCTTGTTGTACGTCCGGTCGGGGGCAGACGTCGGACGCGCCGGGAGGCCCGCGACGCTCGCACGGAAGGCGTCGATATCGGACACCGTCGACGACGGGACGATGCTCCCGAAATCCGCCATCGCGATCACGCGCCTGTTGGTGTCGTACCAGTTGTAGACGACCGAGACTTCTACGTTCTGCGGCTGCTGAGCCGCGAGCTGCGCGAGATCGAGCGGCTCGCCGGTGGTCGGGTCTACGCCGTCGAGGCGGCGCCACGTGTATGTTTCGTCGATCGTGTTCTCACCGTTCTGGTCGAAGACGTTCACAGTCCTGGAGATCTCGAACCCGCCAGGATGCGACGGGCGCTCGACGAGGCGCTGGGATCTGATGAGTCGCCCCTGCGCGTCGTAGAGGCTCTTGGTGATGACCTGCCCGGTCTGGGACCAGATCGGTCGTCCCTCGTGGTCGTGGTAGGTGCGCGTCGCGATGTACTCAGGGGTTGCGCTCGACACGTCGTACTGACGCGTCTCCTGCACCTGCCCCGCGGCGTTGTAAAGGGTCTCGGTCAGGCTGACGATGTTCGTGCTCGCCAGGATGTCTGCGGCTGAGGGAAGCGCGTCCTCCGGCGCGATGTCCGCGGACGGGGCCCCGGCCGCGGCGCCGTCGAACACGGCGCTGAACCGCACCCGGTCCGCGTTGTCGAGCCACTGGATCGTCTCGCGGAACGGCGTCCCGGGGGCGTCGAGCTCCGACTCCTTCGTGCTCACCCGGCGCATCCGCCAGTCGTAGCCGTAGGACTCGAGGACGCCCGAGGTCGTCTCCGCGCCGGCGCCCGGCGTCCACGCCGAGGCGGAGGCGGAATCGCCGCTGGGCTCGTTCCAGTCGCCGTTCATCCAGTGCGGCGTGTACTGCTGCGGCGACACCGCGTTGAACATCCACTTCTTGACAGGTAAGAACGCGTCGTTCGAACCGGTGCCGTAGGCGAGCCGCTCCGTGAGGACCATGTCGTCGACGTCAGGCAAGTTGACGCCGCGCCACACCGGGTTGGTGTCTTGCGTGCCGCGGAAGGTCTTGTGCAGCCTGCCCAACCAGTCGTAGGTGTGCCGGGTCACGTCACCGTCGGCGTTCTGGGAACGGAGCACGTTGCCCCACCCGTCCTTGAACACATAGCTCGAGAGCGTCTCGCCCGGAAGGTCCGGCGAGGTCACCTCGATCCCGCTGACCCGCCCGGAGCTGTCGTAGGAGGGCGTAAGCGTCGAGGTTAGGTGCCGCAGCTGTACACATGATTCCCCAACGACATCATTCAGAATGGTCCCCAGATTGTGTATCTCAGGGAACGGGATCCCGTCGAACACGGTCCCGTCGTAGTCGTACTGCTCGATTGATTCCGCCGACGCGCCCGCGAACTTCATGCGGGAGCCCCTCTCCATCTGCGGATCTCCATTCTCGTCGAAGGTGACCCCGGCTGCCTCGAGCTGCTCGATCACACCGAGCACCTCGCGCCAGTCCGTGATCGTGCGCACCCCGTTCGGCTCGACCAGCATGGTCCGACCGAAGTCGTGGTAGGTGCTGTAGGTCACGAGATTCAGCGGGTCGGACGCGGGATCCGCCGCTCGCGTGTACGGCGCAAGGAGAGCCATGTGCACTTGGGGGATCTCGGGATGGTCGGTGAAGTCCGGATCGGTTGCAGTCCCAACTCGCAGGTTGGGCACGATCATCTGCACGTCACCACCGCTACTCCTTGACCCACTGAGATCGATGTCAACGACCTCAAAAATCGTCCTGCCCTGCGAGTCGTAGCTGGTGTAGTCGATGTAGACCTGGTCGTCGGACGAGGCGCCGGGGTTCGCCGGGTCCGCGAGAAGGCCGCGGACGCGCCAGATCAGACGGCCCCGGTCGTCGCCGTCGGTGCCATAGATCTCGGTCTGGAACGGGCGCAGAAGCCCCGAGGTCGGCGAGACCTCGATCCCCGCTTCCATCGTCGTTCGGCGGGAGACGATCTTCTCTTCGTCTTCCCCGGTGCCGCTCGTGACATATACGGTATCTACCTCGGACTCGCTCAATATCTCCCCGGTCGTGTAGCCGTAGACGGTCTCCTTCATGACGCCGTCGTCCTGGTCGTACTCCATTGAACGCAGTCTGGTGCGGGACGCGGGGTCCTGCTGCGTTCCCGCCCCCTTCTGGACCTCGATGTTCGCAACGAGCAGCGACGGCGGCTCCGCCAAACTCGGGTTCAGTTCGACGAGATCCGGATCGACACGCCCGTCGGCATCGAAGATGCCCGTGCGGACGCCCTCGACATAGTTGTACACGGTAATCAGACCATTGTCCGCACCGAGGTCGGCCGGGTCGCGGAGCGCCGCAGCCCACCCGCGGCTCCGCTCCTCGACCAGGCGGCCCTCCAGGTCGTAGACATAGCTCCGCTGGAGCACGCCATCGGTCGACTGGAGCGAACCCGGGAGCCAGCGCTGGTCGAGCAGGAGGCGGCCGGCCGCGTTCAGCCCAACGATCCGCCGAGATGTCCAGCCATCGAAGCCGGCGCGCACGTCATCGATCGAGTCAAACTCATCGACCACGGTCCACCACATGATCTCGTCTAGGGGAACCTGCCCAGGTGCGGGGGCCGACACCTCGTTCGAATCGGAGAAATCGTACGCGCCGTAAGACGCGACATCACTACTATCTTCCGCATCACCGCGCGTGAATCGGTACGGGTACCGGTACAGCGCGCGGGTGCAGCGAGCGTTCGAATGAACGCCGGTGAGCATCGGGAGGATGACCTCAGGACCGGGGTAATTCGCAAAGTCAGGAGATTGACCCCCGCCGTTCCTCCAGGCGTCCGAATCGGGCGTGCGAATGAACCGATAGACGCGCCGGTAGACCGCGTTGTCGCCAGCGCCCTCGCCATAAATTGCGGCCCCACCCGGCAGGAACCCAACCTTCTTATTCGGCGCAAGGGTCGCGGCCGAGGCGCTGTCCCCCTCGTACTGCTTGCCGAGGTAGTTCGCTCGGATGTCCGCGTGCTGCCCGTCCTCCCAGAACGACTTCCAGGATGCAAGGACCGGCATCTCGACGGGCTCCGTATCCAGGTTCTCCCTGAACCATCGCGTAGCGGGCACGGTCCCCTTTTCCCAGAGCGGGTGAACATATCCCTCGGGAGACTCGGGAGCGGTAAGGGGGAACTCCTGGTTCCATCCGTAGAACGTCCGGTCCGCCAGATAGTGGATCGCAAGTGTGCGGTGCCCGATTCGGATCGGATCACCGGCCGGATCAATCACCGGTTCCGGAGCCACAAGCGGCTCCTCGAACGGCATGACGCCGATGGTGTCGGGCCTTCCGACAGACGCGTGGTTCACTGTCCAGGCGACGCCGTCCCAGTCCGCCGCAGAGATCACGCCGTTGACGTACTCGGATTCCGTCTGCGAATCCGTGGCGAACCAACTCGCACCTGAGCCGATTCCGAGCAACCCCTGCTGAGACCTCCAGCCCGCGATCATGCGATCGACTGTCTGTGGGCCGAAGCGGTACTTGAGCCGCTTGGGCTGCAAGTACGCCTCTAACTCGTAATACCAACCGATATTTGAGGCATAGCCGGACGGGAATTCCGAGGTCTGGTTGTTCACACGCAGCATCGGCCTGTTGCCGTTTGTCTTGCCGCCAACATCTTGGTATCGATACATCCAGTACCGATCGATGGAGTCGAAGCCGCTGGGGTCATCGGCGTTGATTCGCCGCTTGGCCTGGACACGCAGTAGCTGGTACGCCTCCACACGCTCGATGTTGAGATTGCTCCCATCGGGATGGTTCTGAAGATCGCCCAGCGATGCCGCGTAGTACGATTCACTTTCGAGGTAGTGCGGCTCGGTCTGCTCGACGGTGTAATCGGACTCGTACGAGAAAGCGTGCGGTTCCGAGTAGCTGTACTGGAGGATGTGCGACCAGTCCTTGGGAAGCGCCGTCCACGTCGACGCGTCGCCGCCCTCACCCGCGGGTCCGATCTCCGCGTCCTGGTAGTCGAACGGCGTCGCGTGCGTGCCGCAGCGCGGCTTCATAAACAGGCCGCCCGACCCCTTGTGGTGGTGAAGATCCACGAACGGTGTGTCGCCCGGCTGCTCCGCGTCACCCACCCGGCATGCGTCGAGGATCACCGGCCGGTTCGGCGCATCGGGGGCGCCCTCGTACACCACGATCGAATGCAGCGCGGGCTCGACCGACGCGGAGTCCCAGAAGTGGGACTCGTTCAGGATCTCCTCGGGCGTCAGCGTGCTCGGGTCCGGCCCGTACTGGTCGTCGTCCCCCGGGAACCGGCTATTGAGACCCACCGGGTCAAGGAACGTGCGGTAGGTGTACAGAAGCGTCCAGGCCGGGTCGTCCTGTGGCGCCGCACCCGCGGGGTACAGGCGGACCTCCTTGATCATGCCCTTGCGGTACCCCATCTGCATGAACCGGTGGATCAGTTCGTTCCCGGTAAAGTCGCCGGCGGTCCCTGTCGTGCCGGTCGGCACCGGGTGCACCCGGGGCTGGTGCTCCTGGTCGTAGGTCATCTCGATGCGGTTGCCCGCTCGGTCGCGGATCACGTCGACGAGCCCGTAGTACGGCACCCCCGCGGCACCGAGGCCATCGAGCAATTGATCAGGAACCGACGGGCTCCCCGCCTTGAGCTGCTCGAGTGTCTCGTGGCCCACCTCCTCGAGCATGGCATGAAACACAGCATCGTCGAGCGCGTTGGTGGTGATCGGCTGTTGCCGGACGACATCCTCGTAGTAGGGCTCGATCTCATAGGTGATATCACCACCGAAGAGGCGCACGTAGAAGCGCGTCGGGGGATCCGTCCAGATCTTCAGCGTGTCGTCCCAGGTGCCACCGTCATACGTCAGATCGGCGTCGAACCACGCCGGCGCGACATACCGCGGATTGCCACCCGGAATCTCCATCATCTCGAAGGGGATCGAATGATGAGCGTCCGGGATGAAGTAGCAGCGCCGAGGCCCGAAGGGCGCGATCTCGCCGCCGCCGTACTCCGCGTCGATGAGGAAGAGCGGGTTCTCGCTCATCATCCAGTTCGAGCCGTGCCAGTTCCACCACGTGTCCATCTCCCGGACAAACCTGTGGGTCTCCCCGTCGCGGAATCGACCATCGCTCGGCGCCGAGGCGAAACGCGGGAGCTCCGAGTAGGTGCGCACGTGACGGAACACGGCGCTGCCGAAGGGCAGCTCCAGGTCGACCTCGCGGAGCAGGGGCTGCCCCGTCAACAGATCGAGCGACTCGCCCTCGACGACCCGCTCCGCGTACATCGCCGACGACGCCGAGCCGATGCTCTGCAGCGGCACGAGCGGCGACGTGGACGCCGCCGGCGAGTTCGCGAGCGGCGGGAAATCACCGGGGCTGATGCCCCAGGACGGCTCGATCCCCCGCGGCCAACGCCCGTCGTGTGCCCGCGCACCCTCAATCCCGATGTTCTGCGCGCTCGGGACGTTCCCGTTCATGCGATAGGTCGCGTTCAGCGATGGACCGAAGACCTGGGCGAGAAGGGCCCCGTTTCCGAGGAATGCGTCGACGTTGCCACCGGAGACGTCGAACCCCCGAGCGCTCAGGAACGCCGTCCATTCGCACGCGTCCGCCCAGAGCGATGGCGCCAGGAGCCGCTGACGCTGGCTAAAGCCCGTGTTGGCGTTGGGGTCGGTAGGGTCCAAGTTGTTGCCGCTCTGCTCGATCACCGGCGTGCCCGGCGCGCTGTCGAGCGCAAACGACGCGTGGGGATCGACCACCCAGTGCGGCGGCCCACTCCCCGGCTCCACCGAGGGCGAAGTTGCCCAGAAGGGGTTCGATGCCCCGGGGAAGTCGTAGAAGCGAGGTACACCAGCGGCATTACTCGCCGCGAACGCGGCTTCCATGTAGGTGGATCGATGGATGCGCTCCGCGAGGATGTCCGAGAGATCCTGGATCCTGCGGAGCGGGCCCTCGTTGGCGGGAGCGATGCTCGACAGGCTGTTCACCGCCTCAGGGAGCGGCTTGTAATTGTGCCAAGGGGCATCGCTGATGCACGGCGGAGAGGACGCCCCGACAATGGAGAACGTACCCAGAACAACTGCAGCCGCCGCGACCGGACTCTTTTTCATCGAGAACTTCCTCCGCACAAACCTGGCGGGAAGGTAAGCATTCACAACTAGATCTGCAAGCCCCGAAACAGGTACCTCCGAAGAACTTTTGTCGCCGCGAACTACAACACGCTTATTCGCAGAGGTTTGCATTGCGTCGCCTATGCTAGCGAGATGCCCTGCCACAGAGTTGTGCACGAGGGCGCGACGCGGCCTGCTTCACCGAGACGCACTCGCCGCAACGCGGCCACTTCGATCCATCAACCACCGGCCTGTTCGCCCATCTTCAATAGACCATATTTGCGAATCCGCAACTCTTCAAATTCCTGCAATCTCCATCTAACAATGCCTTGTTGACGCAGTATGTCAATTTCTATTGCTATTTATTTACATTTCACCAAGCCCACATGACTACGCACAGATCTACATCGAATTGGCGCGCACCCCAACCGCGCCACCACAAACCCGCGAGACTGCATGAGCAGACCAAGTTCGGCCAAAACCCCTTCAATTTCTGCTCCAACTCGCCCATCCGCCCACGCCCACAAGGAACTGACCGCAACGCCATTGCACTCGGAACCCCAGAATCCAGTGACCCGATCCAGAATCATGAACAACCCACCTTGTCACCTCGCAACACGACTCCTGGCATTGTAGATGTTTATAATTTTGCCATTTAAAAACTAATCGAAACTTGTTCCAAGTAAAAAATTGACAGCACGTCTAATTTCGGCAGAAATACCAATAAAACTGCGCTCCGGGAACTCCTCCGGCTGGCGCCCCTTCCGCCCAACTCTTCATCGTGACCGACGGGCAAGCGACCGAACTGCTTGGATCTACCCCGGCATGCCGCACGCGAGGGACCAATCCGATTTTCAAACTGGTCCGTAACAGTAACCAATGCAATACATTGATTTGAGTTTCTGGCCTCCCAAAATACTCGTTTTTGGGTTCCCGCTTGGTTCAGTGGCAGGATCACGGATGCACCCCGCCAAGACGACGAGCCAGGCACGGTGCGTCCATGCCGTTGAACCGCTCGCCACGCGCGAAAGCCACTCGGCACCCGGGGGGACCAACTATGCCTGCATCGAGAGGCTCGCCAGCAATAGGCCGCAGCGATGTCGCGATGCAAGCCCGGTGCGCAAAGGACGCAAAGCCGCGCCTCCTCCGGACTGATTGCCTGGATCACCGTGCCGTGCGATCCGTTGGCACCGCCGGGACCTACCGACGAGATAGGCGGCCGTCGGGAAGACCAGAGGCCCCCCACCGCTTCGCCGGCACGTCACTCGATCCAGACACGTGACCGCGGAGTTGTGATTCCATGAGCACTCGAATGCCCACGACCCGGGCGCTAAACGAAATCGCGACATGAAATCAGCCGGGATCATCGATCTGCCCCTTTGAAACGGTTCCGATCGGGGAGCTTGGCAGGCCCGTGTCCAAAGGATGCGGGCCTGTTTGTTTACTGGGGCGGGGTCGGGGCGGATGGCTCGGCATAGACGGTTCCCGCGCGAGCTTCTCGAACGCCTCGCGTTGGCCCGCGGCCCGGCGCACGCGTGCCACGATGAGCGTGAGGGACCGATCGCCGACGAAGCCGGCAGGAGCAGGCCCGTGCATCGGGAAGCCCATCACCGACGAGCGGCTTGAACGGCCGGACAGCGGAACGCTGTAGCGAAGCAGCAGCTATCGAATCACGAGGCACTCGACACCGGCCGCATCAGCGAAGTCTTGGAGCATCTCGGTCGTCACGGTGTAGCTGAATCCGGTGTGGTGCGCACCGCCCGCGCGGATCCATTCCTCAAGCCCGGTGCTGAAATCGGGCTTGGGGATCCAGACCGCGCGAGCGACAGGAAGGTTGGGGAGATCCGCATCGGGTTCAACGGCCTCGACTTCGTTGACGACGAGACGCATCGATCCGCCCATGTCGACCATCGACGCGTTGAGCGCGGGACCGGGCGGGGCATTGAAGACCAGGCGAACCGGATCTTCTTTGCCTCCGATACCGAGCGGATGGACCTCGCACTTCGGCTGCGCCGAAGCGATCGACGGACAGATCTCGAGCATGTGAGCGCCGAGGACGCGCTCTCGTCCGGGCTCCATGTGGTAGGTGTAGTCCTCCATGAAGCTCGTGCCGCCGAGCCCGCCGGTGCCCAGCCCGTGCCCCATCACCTTCATGGCGCGGACGAGGGCCGCGGTCTTCCAGTCGCCCTCGGCGCCGAACCCGTAGCCGGCCGCCATGAGCCGCTGAACCGCCAAGCCGGGGAGTTGCCGGAGCCCGTGGAGATTCTCGAATGTGTCGGTGAATGCGACGGCACCGACTTCTTCGAGGAACGCCCGCAAGGCGATCTCGATCTTCGCGGCTTCGCGGAGCGACTGCCGCTTTGCCCCGTCGCTCCGCAGATCGTTGGCGAGCCGATACGCCTCGGCGTACTGATCGCACTGCCCGTCGATGTCTTTCTCGGAAATCCCATCGAGGTGCTTGGTGAGATCGCCCAGGCCGTAGCCGTCGACTCGGTAGCCGAAGATGCGCTCGGCTTCGACCTTGTCCCCGTCGGTCACCGCGACGCGACGCATGTTGTCGCCGATGCGGGCGACGACGAGATTCCGCTGATCGCGTAACGCAGCAACGGCTCGCATCCACGCATCAATCCTGCGATGCGTGGTCTCGTTCTGCCAGTGCCCGGCGATGATCTTGCGGCGGAGGCCCAGGCGCGTGCAGATATACCCGAACTCGCGGTCGCCGTGCGCCGACTGATGCAGATTCATGTAGTCCATGTCAATCCCGGACCAGGGCAGGTCTCGGGAAAGCTGGGTGTGGAGATGCAGCATCGGCTTCTGCAACGCCTGAAGACCGGGAATCCACATCTTGGCGGGGCTAAAGGTGTGCATCCAGCAGATCACGCCCGCGCACGCGGGGTCAGCGTTCGCCTCCGCGATCGTTCGGGTGATTTCCTCGCCTGTCGTGAGAATCGGTTTGGCGATAACCCGGAGTGCCAGGTTCCCCGATTCGTTCAGCCCGGCCGCGATGGCTTGGGCATGCGTCGCAACCTTGGAGAGCGCCTCGGGGCCGTAGAGGTGCTGACTCCCGACGAGCAACCAGGCACTCGCGCCCGAGTAGGCATCATCGAGGGTGCGGATCGAAGGCTGCTCCATGACGCGATTATTCGCAGAGGGATCCGGGCCCGCGGCGTTGCCGGTCGCGGGCTTCACTTCCTGCACCTGCTGATCAACGGTCGTCCCCGACGAGAGCAGCGACGAGCGAGCAGAGAACAGGAGTCGGCGCAGATCGAATTGCAGAAGAGTCGTCATCGCTGAAGCCATCCAGATTTCTTGTGCCGTCTCTGGCACAATGAAGCAGCAAATGCAGAATCGCCGGGCGTTGAATCGTGTTGTTCGATCCGCTCAACGGCATTCCCGACACGGCTCGGTTTACTCACGACCGTCACTCGAATGCCGTTCTAGACTCGCTCCGACGAAGACCAGCGGCAGAACTCCATTCCCGCCGAACGACAGGACCGACGCATTTCCGTGAGAGGTTCGATCCGGGGTGGTGCTCACGCCCGGTCCCCGCAATACCCGAGAGCCGACACCCGGAGCAGATCGCCTTCTTGTCGCCGACGGCCGGATGCCCGTCGCTATCGGACTCTCGCGGACGAAACTCATGATGGCAACCCGCTCTGTGTCCGATGCGACTTGGCTCGCTGCGGCTGCCCCCGGTAATTCAAGCAAGCTCCTCAGAGAACCAATTGAACCGGAGTGCTCGTCGCGTGCCCCCTTTTCCAAAGAGCAGCCGGATCGTCCAAGTGCACTGAACCCTGGCAAACCCGGTTCAAGACCGCTCAAAGCGTACTGGTCAGTCGAGATCCCGTCAATAAGGAAAGGCAAAATACGACAACTGTTTCGGAAAGATTCAGAGCCTCAGAACTTGCCTTGCAAGCTGCACGAGTCGGATCTGGATCGGCCGCTCGCGAAGCGTCCGTCGTCGCCGACCCGAGCCGGTCAAGTTGATTCTGAAGCAGAGCCGCCCCGGTGCGGTCCGCGATCGCGAGACATCAGGACTGGGGCCCCGCTCCGCGGAGAACCCGCTCGGTTCGAGAGGGGCTGTGGGCTTGGCGCTGATGTACTTGCGGGCGCCCAACCGGAGTCGATTCTCGCACTCGGGCTCGGGAACCGGAGCACCAAGCTCCTCAACTCTGGCACTCACGCCCGAAACTCGGAAGTTGGCTCAGGGGAGGCACCCGGGACCGCCCCGAGTGAATGTCGATCTGTGCAACGCATCCTAAAATTTTCATATCCTCAGGAGCGGATCTTGGATCTTTGACCCTGAAGGGAAGACTGCCCCCGGTGCGGGTGATTCAGAGGCAAGGAGGCGTGCCGTGTTCATGCGGATGGTCTATGACGAGAAACTCGCGCAGGCGGCATACCTGATCGGGTGCCAACGCACAGGGGAAGCGGTGGTGGTCGATCCCGAGCGGGATGTCGATCGGTACATCGACCTGGCCGAGAAGAACGGTCTCCGGATCGTCGCAACGGCTGAGACGCACATCCATGCCGATTTCATTTCGGGCTCCCGGGAACTCGCGGAGCGGGTCGGCGCGAAGGTCTATGTCTCTGATGAAGGTGACGAAGACTGGAAGTATGCGTGGCTGGACAAGAAAGAGGGGGGCGGGGCCTACGAGCACCAACTGCTGAAAGACGGGGATTCGTTCCGGATCGGCAACATCGAGTTCCTCGCCATCCACACGCCAGGCCATACACCGGAGCACATCGTCTTCCTCGTCACCGATCACGGCGCCCGTGCGACGGCGCCGATGGGCCTGCTGACGGGTGATTTCCTGTTCGTCGGGGATCTCGGGCGTCCTGACCTGCTCGAGACCGCTGCGGGGCAGATCGGGGCGATGGAGCCCTCGGCACGCCGGCTCTTCGAGACGCTGAAGACCCTCGACGGCATCCCGGACTTCGTGCAGGTCTGGCCCGCCCACGGCGCCGGGAGCGCGTGCGGCAAGGCGCTGGGTGCCGTGCCGATGAGCACCGTCGGTTATGAGAAGCGATTCAATCCGGCGATCAAAGCCGCATCGAGCGAGCAGGCGTTCGTTGACTTCATCCTGGCGGGCCAACCCGAACCGCCGATGTACTTTGCGAACATGAAGCGGGACAACAAGACCGGGCCCCGCGTGCTGGGTCGCCTCCCCTCACCTGAGCGTGTCACCGCTGCGGACCTGAGATCGCTCGACCCGGACTCGGTCGCGATCGTGGACACGCGCGCGTGGGACCAGTTCCGGGCGGGGCACATCCCGGGCTCGCTGTCCTTCCCGCTCACCAAGTCGTTCAACACCGATGCCGGTTCGATGGTCCGTGACACGGAAGACATCTACCTCGTCGTGGATCCGGAGCGACTCGAAGAGGCGATCCGCGATCTGGTCCGGATCGGTCTGGACCGCATCAAGGGCTGGTGCCCGCCTGACGAGATCACGACCTCCTCGGGGCTGAACACCATCGATGAGATCGATGTCGAGGACGCGATCGGACTGATGGAATCGCGGGACATCGGCGTGCTGGATGTTCGGCGCCGGACCGAGTTCGACGAGGGGCATCTTCCGGGGGCCCTGAGTATCGCGCATACCAGGCTCGCCGGTCGGATCGACGAGGTCCCCCGAGACACCCGGCTGCTGGTGAACTGCCGGAGCGGTGCCCGATCCGCGCGCGCATCCGCCTACCTGAAGCGGGCGGGGTGGGATGTCATCAACCTCAAGGGCGGCATGCTCGCGTGGGAGAAGGCCGCGGCAACAGTTGAGCGCTGAGACGCGTTGATGGCGTCTCCGATCCAACGCCTTCGGCCTGCTTCGCCGGAAGCGATCCGCGGAGTTCGCACATGATCCTCTACGCCGTAGCCGGCGCACTCGCTGTCGGGATCTCGCTCGGGCTCTTCGGCTCCGGCGGCTCCATCCTGACGGTTCCGATTCTCGTGTACCTCCTGCATCACCCCGAGAAGGTGGCGATCGGAGAGTCTCTCGGGATCGTCGGCGTGATCGCGATGGTCGGGAGCCTCCCCTACGCGTTTGAGCGGTTGGTGAACTGGCGCCTCGCCTTTCTGTTTGGGGTGCCGGGGATGCTGGGAACCGCATTCGGAGCATTCATCTCCGGCTCTGTCCCGGGTTCGGTGCAGTTGCTCGTTTTCTCCCTGGTCATGGGTGGGGCCGCGTTTGCAATGTGGAGACGGACACGCGCGCTCCGCGTGGGCGCGGTCGAAAATGCACAGGTCAGCGACGATACGAATGACGAGGGGCCGCCTTCGGCTCTACTCACCCTGTTCTACGGTGCCGCGGTGGGCGTTATGACCGGATTTGTGGGCGTCGGGGGAGGGTTCCTAATCGTGCCGGCACTTGTCCTGCTGGGCCGACTCCAGATGCGTCACGCCGTCGCGACGAGCCTGGTCATCATTACGATGAACGCCGGAGTGGGATTCGCCCGGTATTCCCATGACTACGAGATGATCGGCGCCACACCCGCATGGGGAACCATGCTCCTGTTCATGATCGTCGGGACCCTTGGTTCCTTTGCCGGGCGATCGCTCCAGGGGCGACTGAACCAGCGGCTCCTGCAGCGCGGCTTCGCGGTTTTTCTGGTGGTCATGTCCGTGTTCGTCTTGGTCAAGGAAACCGGCGATCTGCTTGATCGCGGTGCGACCCCACCCCACAGCGCGATCGAGGGCCACTCCTAGAGCGTGATTCGAGGGGGAATCTGGTCTGGGGTGCCGAGAGAATCAGGAGGCCCCGATCAGCAGGTGCCCGGCGAGGCCTGCGGCGAACCCGAGAACCGCGCCGAATGGTGGCGCGATCCGGTTCTCGAGTTCGGCCTGCGGCGCGATATCCTCGAAGGTGAGGAAGAGAATCCCCCCGGCGGCGACAAGCATGATCCCGCCGACAACAGCTTCGTGATCGTTGAGAAGCAGGTGCCCCGTGATGCCCGCTGCTGGACCGAGGGCAGCGAGCAGCGCCATCATGGCGAGGAGTCGCATCGGAGGAATACTCGATGACGACCGAACCTCCCGGAAGGCGTTAAAGCCCTCGGGCAGATTCTGGAGCGCGATGAGCAACGCAAGGAGGCGGGCTCGCGAGGGGTCGCCTGCGAAGACCGCGCCCATCGCGATCGCTTCGGGAATGAAGTCAGCGAGCATCGCGACAAGCTGTCCCGCGGCGCCATGCGACCGCTTGATCAACGCGTCGATGCCGAGAAACACGACGCCGCCGATCAGGAAGAGTGCGACGCTGACCAACGCCGGGAGCGACTCCGCTCCGTCGGGCACGAGCACGAGCGCCACAGCGGCGAGGAGGACCCCGCCGCCGAACGCGATCACGCTGTGCCGGAACTCCTCCTCGAGCCAGTCCGGCCTGATCCGCTCGATCATCGCGAGCGCGGCGCCCGCGGGGATCGACGCGCCGGCGAGCAGTGTCAGCAGAAGGACTTCGAGCACCGATGAGTGTAGTTTTCGTGCCCGCCGCTCGGCAGGAGCGGATCCCGGGCCGGATCGTGCTCGGGCTATGATGCTGCGTGCCAGCCCCCACGGAGCGTCAATCCATCAAGGTCGCGGCGGAACGAACCGTTCTCGCAGCGGTCCGCTTGCCCGATGACCGGTACGACCTGAACGACCCCTTCGGCGAATTGCGTGAACTCGCGGCCCAAGCCGGCGCGGTGATCGTCGGTGAGATCGAGCAGCGTCTCGATCGTCCTGTCGCGGGGACCTATATGGGGACGGGCAAGATCGAGGAACTCCGGGGGCTGTGCGAGATGGTCGAGGCCAAGACGATCATCTTCGATCATGAGCTGAGCCCCAAGCAGATCGCCGCGATCGAGCGGGCGACCGAACGCAAGGTCCTCGACCGCTCCGAGTTGATCCTCGACATCTTCGCGAGCCGCGCGACGACGCACGAGGCGAAGCTCCAGGTCGAGATCGCTCAGCTCGAGTACACCTACCCCCGTCTTCGCGCGATGTGGGACCACCTCGAACGGATCGTGGGGTCGGGGGGGATCGGCGGCGTGGGTACCCGCGGGCCCGGCGAGCAACAGCTCGAGATCGACCGCCGGCTCGTGCAGCGGCGCAAGAAGCAACTCCAGACCGAGCTCTCGCAGATCCAGGCGCGGAAACGGCGGCAGGTCCAGGCTCGGAACGCGGACCACTTCGCGGTCGGGCTGGTCGGCTACACCAACGCGGGCAAGAGCACCCTGTTCAATGCCCTGACGGCGGGCGGCGCCTACGCCGACGACCGCGTTTTCGCAACACTGATGACCCGGACACGGGAATGGGACCTGAAAACCGGGGACGGGCAGGGCGGCGTCACCGCGATGCTCAGCGACACCGTCGGCTTCGTGAGAGACCTGCCCCACCATCTCGTCGCGTCATTCCGTGCGACGCTGGAAGAAGCGACGCACGCGGACCTGTTGCTCCTCGTGCTCGATGTCGCCGACCCCGCGGCAGAACTGCACTACGACACCGTTCGCCGCACGCTCGACGAGCTCTTCGATGAGGTCCGCGCCGCGGAGCGGAAGGCCCGTGACGCGGCGGAGCGGAACGGGGGGCAGGTCGACGCGTACGAGCCCCCTCCCGTCGTCCTCCTTCTCAACAAGGCTGACCTGCTCGATGATCAGCGCGAATGCCTGATCTGGCAGACCAGGCACCCCGGCGCGATCGCGGTCTGCGCCCTCACCGATCAGGACGGTCGGCTAAGAATCGGGCACGAGGAACTCGTGACCCGAGTCCGGCGGGAAATGGACGGGGAGCCGATCGAGATGAGCCTCCGGATCCCGCTCCGGGACGCGAAGACCATCCACGCGCTGGAGAGCCGCGGCCGGGTCATCGATCGGGAATACGAAAGTGACAACGCAACGCTCCGCGTTGAGATCGGCCCCAAACTCGTCGAGCGGCTGCAAATCGGGGGGGCCCGTATCGCGATCATCGGCGAATCGGCTGAGGAGCCCTCTGGATCGGGGTGGAAACCCGCCCCGGAGGGGTTGTGACGGCATGAACAGAACGCGCCGGAGGTGGACAATCGCTCCCGGCGTGGGAAAATACCCCCTGTCCCCGGGCCTCCCAGCGGCCCGTCAGGACATGGCCACCTTAGCTCAGTTGGTAGAGCGAAGCTTTCGTAAAGCTTAGGTCGCTGGTTCGAGTCCAGTAGGTGGCTTTCTCCGTCGGTCCCCCGTCATGGCCCTGACGCTGCCCCTGTTTCGATATCCCGGTCTCTGATTGGCTTCCGCAACCTCGGTTGGAGTGTGCGGTAAGCCGATATACACTGGAATTGCCGGGATCTCGTGTTGCTCCCGGCACGGATCGAAAATGGAGGTGCCATGCGCCATAAGAAGCTCTGCACGACGCTGCCCGCCCGCCTGCTCGCGGGAAGCCTGGCCCTCGCCGCTGGGGGATTGCCGGTCGTTGTTGGTGCCGGTGCGCTCGCGGCCAGCGTTGACGCTGCCGTTGCTCAAATGAGTGATGAGGATCCCGTTGTCATCCGCATGAAGCAGCAGACCCTCGCACGGCTTATGAAGCCCGTTTCGGTCGAATTGGACGGCCAACGGCTCGAGGATGTCGTTCAGTTCATCGCGGATGTCACCCAGGCGGACATCACGCCGCTCTGGATCGACGACCGCAATCTCGAGGGCCTCGACAAGGACACGCCCATCACCGCGAGCATCAAGAAGATGAGCGCGCTGAGCATGCTCGAAGTCGTCCTCGACAAGGCTGCGGCATCGTCGGGTGCGTTCGAAGAGGCAACCTGGCAGTTCAGCAAGTACGGCACCTTCGAGTTCGGCCCCAAGAGCCGGCTGAACCGACGCAAAGGCGTTGAGCTCTACGACATCAACGACCTCCTGATCACGATCCCGGATTACACCAACGCGCCGCAGTTCGATCTGAACACCGTGTTCCAGCAGGCGGGGCAGCAGGGCGGCGGGGGCGGCGGGCAATCGCCCTTCCAGCTCCAGCAGCAGCAACAGCAGGATGTCGACCGCGACGCGATGGTCCAGGAGATCATCGACCTGATCATCACAACGGTCGAGCCCGAGCAGTGGGTCGATAACGGCGGTGAGGCCGCAACGATCCGCGAATTCAGGGGCAACCTGTTCATCAACGCCCCCGACTACATCCATCGGCAGATCTTCGGCTACCGGTGGTGGCCGGGCCGGGCCCAGCGCGTCAGCTATGTGGACAACAGGCGGTATGTCACCCTGGACGGCTCGTTTGACATCTCCGATTTCGTGCTCACCAACGAACTCGATGTCGAAGCGGCCCCCTGAGTCGGGGCTCGATCCTGCTGAAGTCTCGCATTGACCCGGCTACGCTCTCTCCGCTGCGATTCCCCGCCCGGAGGCCCACGCGTGCCGCGCCAGAACCGTTCTCGCCGACCGATCGACGCTGCGCCGACGCCGGCGCAGATCAAGATCCACCAGATCAAGACCCGGGTCGCCCCCCTGCTGCTGGCCGGCCAGCATGAACTCGCGGCCAGCCTGCTCGAGGAGGTTTTGCCCCTCGACCGGCGTGACCCGATGCTGCACAAAATGCTGGGCGGCGCCTATCTCGGCGTGCAGAACACCCCCAAGGCGATCCTGCACCTCCGCCGAGCCGCGGAACTCGGGCTCGAGGAACCCGAGACTCTTCTCAGCTTGGCGTCTGCTTACAAGGAAACCGGTGACATCCGGGGCTCGCTCCGAGTCGTCGAGCGTGTGCTCAACACGATGCCGGAGGATGCACGCGCGGTTCGCTTCAAGGCGTTTCTGCTGCGAACGCTGGGCGAGAGCGAGAAGGCGCTCGACTGGATCGACGCGATGCGCGAGAAAATGGGAGCCCACCCCGAGACAACGATCCTGCGGGCTCAGCTGCTGGTCAGGTTCAAGCGATTCGACGAGGCCGAGCGGGAACTGACCGGTCTTCTGGACGATGAGAGCTTGCTCGAGAACCACCGACGCGATGCGCTCTTCGATCTCGGGACGCTCTACGACAAAACGCAGCGGTACGACGAGGCCTTTGACGCCATCGACCGGGCGAACCGCATGCTCCCCGAGACGGAAGTGATCACGCCCGACCAGTTCCGCGAGCGGTGGACGCCCGAGGCGATCGCGGCGATCCCGACGGGCACCGAGACGGCGGACCGCCCGGTCTTCGTCGTCGGCATGCCTCGCTCGGGAACAACGCTCACCGAGCAAATCATCGCGGCACACCCCAACGCGGCCACGGTCGGCGAATCTCCGTGGATGAACAACCTCTGCCGGGGCCTCCTTCCGGAGCACCTTTCCAGCGACCGACTCGACGAGATCGCGGCGACCTATCTGCGGGAGACAGACACGCTTCTGCAGCGTCTCGGGGGGAACCGGAAATCGAAGAAGGCGCCGCCGACACTCCGTGTCGTTGACAAGATGCCCGAGAACTACTACTTCCTGCCGATGATTGCGAGGAGTCTCCCCGGGGCCGCGATCATTCACTGCACGCGCGACCCGCGCGACACGGGTCTGTCCTGCTTTTTCCAGAATTTCGGCACCCGTCTGGGCTGGACCCGCCGTCTCAAAACCATCGCTCAACAGATCGGTCTTTATCACGCCGCGATGGAGATCTGGCGCGAGCACCTTGGTGTTGAGATCCTCGAGAGCAATTACGAGAGCCTCACCGGCGATCCGCGCCCGCGCGTGGAGGCGATGCTCCACCATGTCGGCCTGCCCTTCGACGAAGCCTGCATGGCCCACCATCGCAACAAGGCGACGGTCCAGACCGCCAGCGTCGACCAAGTGCGCAACCCGATCTACACGAGCAGCCAACAGCGCTGGAAACACTACGAGAAGTACTTGGGACCGCTGATCGAGGAAATCTGAGGCGTCGCCTCATCGAATGCGGCGTTGCCTCGCCGCCATCGGCGTCACGAGTTCTCTGCGACCTGATCCACGCCGGGGCATGTGCACATGATGTTCCGATCCCCGTACGGGTTATCCACCCGTCCGACACTCGGCCAGAACTTGTGAGCCCTCGCGTAGTCGTTCGGGTACCCCGCGACGCTTCGGGGATACGGCCGTTCCCACTCGTCCGCGCTCACCATCTCGACGGTGTGCGGTGCGTTCTTCAGCGGGTTGTCGTCGCGCGGCCAATCCCCCGATTCAACGCGTTTGATCTCGTCGGCGATCTGGATCAGCGCATCACAGAGTGCATCGAGCGTGTCCTTGCTCTCGCTCTCCGTTGGCTCGATCATCAGCGTCCCCGGAACGGGCCACGACATCGTCGGCGCGTGGAATCCGTAGTCCATCAGACGCTTGGCGATGTCGTCGATCTCGATGCCTGCCGATTTCTTGAACGGTCGGCAGTCGATGACAAACTCGTGCGCGCAGTGCCCGTTCTCCCCGCTGAACAGCACGGGATAATGATCCTTGAGCCGGAGCGCCATGTAGTTGGCGCTCAGGATCGCGATCTCGGTGGCACGCGTCAGACCGGCACCGCCCATCAGCGCGATATACATCCACGAGATCGGCAGGATGCTGGGGCTGCCGAACGGCGCGGCGGAAACCTGGTTCGCGTCCCCTTCCGCATCCAGGGCGTGCCCCGGGAGGAAAGGCCGGAGATGGGCTCTCACGCCGATCGGGCCCATACCGGGCCCCCCACCGCCGTGCGGGATGCAGAAGGTCTTGTGCAGGTTCAGGTGACAGACATCGGCGCCGATATCGCGCGGTCGGCACAGACCGACCTGCGCGTTCATGTTCGCGCCGTCCATGTACACCTGCCCGCCGTTCGCGTGCACGGCTTCGCAGACCTCCTTGATGTGGCTCTCGAAGACCCCGCAGGTGCTCGGGTAGGTCACCATCAGCGCCGCGAGGTTCTCCGCGTGCTTCTCCGATTTCGCGCGGAGATCCTCCAGATCAATCGCGCCCTCCGAGGTGCTTTTGATCGCGACGACTTTCATCCCCGCCATCACCGCTGACGCGGGGTTCGTGCCGTGCGCAGAATCAGGGACAAGGCACACATTCCGGTGGGCCTCTCCGCGGCTCTGGTGGTAGGACCGGATCGCGAGCAACCCGGCGTACTCGCCCTGGCTCCCCGCGTTGGGCTGCAGGCTCACCGCATCGAACCCGGTGATCTCGCAGAGCCACGACTCCAACTGCCGGTAGAGCTCCGCGTACCCCGCCTGCTGGGCCGCGGGGGCGAAGGGGTGAATGTTCCCGAACTCGGGCCAAGTGACGGGGATCATCTCGCTCGTGCCGTTGAGCTTCATGGTGCACGATCCAAGAGGGATCATGTTGTGCGCGAGACTCAAGTCCCGATCCTGCATCGCACGCAGATAGCGCAGCATCTCTGTTTCGGTCTGGATCTTCCGGAACGCTTCGTGCTCCATGAACGGGCTGGTGCGCCGAACGGGGTCCGTCAGCGTCGCCGCGGGGCGTGAGAGCAGCGCCTCAAGATCGAAATCTCGCTTGGGTCCGAAAGCGTAGAGAAGGTCGGCAAGGAGCCGCTCGTCGACGGTCTCGTCGAGCGTGACACCCACGGTCCCGTCGCCGAAATCGCGGAGATTGATCCGTTCCGCCGCCGCACGCGCAAGCACCGCCGCCGGATCGCCCGCGACGCGGACACGGAGCGTATCGAAGACGGGGCCTTCTCCCGGATCGTGCCCCAGTTCGCGGAGACCCTCGCGGAGGGCGAGCGTGAAGGTGCGCACACGGGTCGCGATCCGCTTGAGCCCTGTCGGCCCGTGGTACATCCCGTAGCAGGCCGCCATGATCGCGAGGAGCACCTGAGCGGTGCAGATATTCGAGGTCGCGCGATCGCGGCGGATGTGCTGCTCCCGGGTCTGCAGAGTGAGCCTGAGCGCGGGGCGCCCGTTGGCATCGCGCGATACGCCCACGATCCGCCCGGGCATCTTCCGGATGTTCGATTCGTGGGTTGCCATGTACGCGGCGTGTGGCCCGCCGCCCCCCATCGGCACGCCGAAACGCTGCACGCTCCCGATCGCGATATCCGCGCCGAGCTCACCGGGCGGGGTGAGCAGTGTCAAGGCCAGCGGGTCGGCGGCCATGACCGCGACGGCGCCCGCGTCCTTGATCCGACGGATGAGAGGGGCAAAGTCGTGAATCCGCCCCGAAGTATCGGGATACTGGATGAGCACCCCCGCGAAGGCCGAGGGGTCGAATCCATCGGCGAACGGATCTCCGATCGTGAGTTCGACGCCCATCGACGAACAACGCGTCCGGAGGACGCCCAGAGTCTGCGGATGGCAGTGATCGGCCGCGAAGAAGGCGTGGGGCTTGCTGGAGGCGATGTTGACCGACATCGCCATCGCTTCGGCGGCCGCCGTTCCTTCATCGAGCAGGCTCGCGTTCGCGATCGGCAGCGCGGTGAGGTCCGCGATCATCGTCTGAAAGTTCAGGAGCAGTTCGAGCCGCCCCTGGCTGATCTCCGCCTGGTAAGGCGTGTACTGGGTATACCACCCCGGGTTCTCCATGACATTCCGGAGGATGACCGCGGGCGTGATGGTCCCGTGGTATCCCATGCCGACGCACGAGCGCCAGACCTCGTTCTTCGACGCGATACCGCGGAGGATGTTCAGCAGTTCGTGTTCACCACGAGGAGCATGGCCCGCGGGCGCGGAAAGTTCGAGTGGGTCCCGCAAGCGGATCGGCTCCGGGACAACATCATCGATAAACGCGTCCATCGACGGGTAGCCGAGCAGACGCAGCATCTCGCGCACGCCTCCGGCGTGCGGCCCGATGTGCCGGTGCACGAAGCCGTCGTGCCACGCGGAGGGATGGTCCCCCACGGCCCGACGGTCGCCGGGATCCATCTCGGTTCCCGCGGGTGAGATCGCGGGCTCGGCAGGGGGCGTGTTCATCACCGTCATCGGTCCTCCGTGTCGTTCTCTCGGCGTCCTGCCTCGACAGAACCGGCACGCTCCTCAAAGCGTCCCGCTCCGGTTCCGAATGGAAGCGTATGACAGGAGCAGTCCCCTGTGCGGCGGCGCCGGGGGAATCGCTCTCCGGGAAGGTGTTCGCCGCTCAACTCGCCCTAGACTCATTCCTCAACCACCGACGGAGAAATCCCTCATGAAGACCGACGCCGAGATCCGCTTTGTTCGCCGTTCCCTCGCGGCGGTGTTGCTCCTCGGGGCCCTCGCCACCTCCTCGGCCTGCGCCGCGACCGACCTGCGGACCGACGGGCTGGCCCCCGCGGGGGACGCCGAGACGGCGCTGTACTCCCAGCACCTCTTCACGCTGGCAAATGAATACATGCAGGGCCGGAAGCCCGGCACCGAGGGGATCGAGCGGGCGGCCCAGTACATCGAGTTTCATTTCGACCGACTCGGGCTGGAGCCCGCGTTCCAGAACGACGCGGGCGAAAAGACCTGGCGACAGCCCTTCCGCATCGGGGAGAGCCTGACGCTTGAGTCGCAGGCCCTGTCCATGCGGTCCAACGGCACAACCACCGCCTTCACGCCCGGCGTGGACTTCAACGCGCTCGGGTACGGCTCGTCGGGCGAGGTTTCGCTCCCCGTCACCTTCGTCGGGTACTCGATCCCCCAAGGCAGCGAGGACTACTCGAGCTATGACGGGCAGACCGACCTGAGCGGCCGTGCGGCGATGGTGCTCCGCTTCGAGCCCATGGACGAGGAGGGCAACAGCCAGTGGACCGACGAGGGGTGGTCCTTTGCGGCGTCGCTGGTCAGCAAGTTCCGCGCGGCGGCGAGCCGGGGCGCGGACGCGATCCTTCTGGTGAACCCCCCGAACGCGAACGACGAGCGTGCCGATGAGCTCGAAACGCTCGACGACTCGCAGGGCGCCCGGGCCCTGAATATCCCGGTTGTGCACATCACCGCGGAGACGGCGGACCGGATCCTCCGGGCGGGCGGGTCCTCACTCGAAGCGCTGGTGACCAAGGCGAACATCACGACGACCATCGAGGCGATCGACGGGGTTGAGATCTCGATCGACGCGGATATCCAGCGTGACCCTGTTCTGACCTCCAACCTCGGGGCTGTCCTGCCCGGGAAGGGGGAACTCGCCGACGAGTACATCGTCGTCGGCTCCCACTACGACCACCTCGGGGTCGCGTCCTTCGGCTCCCGATTCCCGGGCGAACTCCATCTGGGCGCGGACGACAACGCCTCGGGAACATCCGGCATGCTCACCGCCGCCCAGATCCTCAGCGATGCGTGGGACGAGGTGGACGGCCCCGTGCGATCCGTTCTCTTCCTCGCCTTCAGCGCCGAGGAATCGGGACTCATCGGATCACGGCACTATGTCCGCAACCCGATCGTCCCCATCGACGAGCATTACCTGATGCTCAACATGGACATGATCGGGAGCCTCGGGCAGACGCTCGAGGCGGGGGGAGTCGGGTCCGCGGAAGGGCTCGAATCGCTCGTGCAGCCCGCGTTCGATCGGTCGGGTCTCGATATCAAGACGAGCCTGTCGGTGGGATCGGGTCGATCCGACCACGCGTCCTTCGATGCCGAGGATGTACCGAACATCTTCTTCTTCACCGGCATCACGGATCAGTACCACACCCCGGATGACACCGCGGACACGATCAACCTGGAGGGCGCCGCACGGATCGCGACGATGGCTGCGGATATCGCCCTCGCCGCCGCGGTCCGCACCGACGAGCTCGTCTTCGCCCAGCGGGACGAGGAGGACGAGCCGCAGCGTCAGCGCATGGGCGGGCCGGGCGGGATCAAAGTCCGCGTCGGGATCGCACCCGGGGATTACTCCGGCGATTCGGGCGGGATCATGGTTGCCCGCGTGTTCGAGGGCACCAGCGCCGCGGACGCTGGCCTGAAGGAGGGCGATCTGATCACGGTCTGGAACGGCGAACCCGTGAAGACCGTGCAGGATTGGATGCCCCTTCTCGCGACCCACAACCCCGGGGACACCATCGAACTCAGTGTGACCCGCGACGGCGAGGAGATCATCGTCCCGATGACACTCAAGGCACGGCAGACAACCGGGGGCTGATCGGGCACGGAGCGGGCCGAGGGGCCTACTCCTTGCCGAGCCAGCGGAGGGTGTAGTTCCCACGCTCCAGGACGACATCGAGGAACGACCACTTGAGGTCGGGGTCGCCCTTGACGCCCAGTCGGAAGGTGTTCCGTCCGACCTGCCGCATCATGACGCCCGGCGTGTACTCCCCGACCGGCATCGCCCGGAAGAGGGCGCGGAGGTCGTCCTGACGCCTCTTCAGTTCCCGGAAGGCCTCAACGGGGTCGTACCCGCGTTCGACGAATTCCCGTCTCGTCACCGAAGACAGCAACTGCTCGGTAAACAGATCCTCTTCGTCGGCCGCGATGGTCTCGAGCATGTGCCGCATCAGGTCGGCGACCGTCGGGGACCGGAGCGTGATCGTCCCGTCGTCCGACACGAGCCGCCTGGGCTCTCCCCCGCCCGCGCCGGGGAGTGAACCGTCGTCCCCGAGGTTCTGCATCCGGCTGAACCCCCCGCCGCTCTGCAACCCGCTGAGAAGCGGTTTCCCGACCGGCTCGCGGCGGATTTCCTCCATACATCCGCAGCAGGTCAAGAGCACCGCTGCAGCGGCAGCCGAGACGACCGCGTTGGATTGCATGACTCGCATCGCTCCCGTCTGTACCACCGAAACGCGCCCGCGGATTCAGCAAGCCCGCCCTTCACCGCACTCGACTCCCGACGCCGAGAACAGCTCGTCCCGCCCGATCGTCTCGGGCGTCTCGCGCCCCCGACGCCAGAGATCGTGCATCTGGAACGCCGCCGATGCCTCTGGGTGATCGCGCCGCTTGTGACACCCCCGGCTCTCTTCCCGCCAGAGGGCGGACCGTGTGACGAGCGCCCCCACCATCAGGAGGTTCTGGGTTTCCCACGCCTCCGGATCGTCAAAGATCTTGTCCAGGGTGTACCGGGCCCAGAAATCGAACATCTCCGCGCTGTCGCCGAGTTTGGCGCCGGTTCGCTCGATCCCCGCGTTGCGCCACATGGCGCTGCGCAGGCTGGAACGGATGTCGACCAGGTCAATCTCCCCGTGCTCGCTGGGACGGATGTCGCTGACCCCCTTGCTGGGCCCGCCGGTGTTCGACAGATCCGACGCCCTTGCCCGCGCAGCGCGACCGCAGGCCGCTCCCGCGACGAGGCCTTCGAGCAGGCTGTTGCTCGCAAGCCGATTCGCGCCGTGCAAACCGGTGCAGGCGACCTCTCCGGCTGCGAGCAGGCCTGGGACATCGGTGCGACCCTCCGCGTCCGTCCGGATGCCCCCCACGAAGTAGTGGGCCGCCGGATGCACCGGAACAGGGTCCGTTGTCGCATCGATCCCGAAACGGTGCAGAACGCGATCGATCCCGGGAAACCGCTTCGCGAAGCCCTCGATTTCGCGGCAATCGAGCCAAACATGCGAACCGCCCTGGGAAGCGATGCGGTCCACGATCGCCCGGCTCACGATGTCCCGGGGCGCCAGATCCGCGAGTTCGTGCACCTCGACCATGAACCGCTGTCCGGCGGCGTCGATGAGATGCGCCCCCTCACCCCGGACCGCTTCGCTGATGAGGGCACGGTTCGCCCCGGGCAGGTAGAGCGTTGTCGGATGAAACTGCACGAACGCGAGATCCGCGAGCGACGCGCCGGCCCGATAGGCGAGCGCAAGCCCATCGGCGGTCGCGCCGCGGGGGTTGGTCGTTTCCCGGTAGAGCTGGCCCGCCCCGCCTGCTGCGAGGATGGTCGTTTTCGCCCAGATCATCTGGAGCCCGAATTTGGGGTGATGGGTGATCGCGCCGCGGACCGGGCTCCCGATCTCATCACCGGGCGTGATCAGGTCGAGCGCAAAGCAGTTTTCGAACACGCGGATCCCATCGAGCGCTCGCACCCGCTCCATGAGCAGCCTCTGGAACTCGCGCCCCGTCGCGTCCCCATCGGCGTGGAAGATCCGGTTCGCCCGGTGCCCCCCCTCGCGACCCGCCAGCAATTTCCCGCTCGCGGGATCGCGGTCGAAACGAATCTTCCAGTCGATCAGCTCTCGGATCCGCTCCGCACCCTGTTCGACAAACCACCGCACCGATCGCTCATCGCAGAGCCCCGCACCGGCCTCGATCGTGTCCGACGCGTGCTGCTCGAGGGAGTCGCCTTCCTGCAACGCCGCCGCGACCCCGCCCTGTGCCCAAGCGGTGTTCGTGGCATCGAATCCAGTCTTGCTGAGGAGGATCACATCGCAGGCCGCCCGGCCGTCGTCGCCGTCGGGCCGGGCGGCTTCGATCGCGGCCCGGAGCCCCGCGACCCCACCCCCGATCACAAGCGTGTCGGTGAAAATCTGCGGGAGCAGCGTGGACCGGAATGGGATCAGATACCGGCGCTTCTCGAAAAGTGGGTGCAACGCGACAACCTGCCCTTCGCCCGCTCAGGCGATTGCGCCCGCTCCGGACGCATCTTTCGAGTCGCCGGCGCAGGTGCAGCCCTCACCGCACCCACCCCAGCCCGACGCGCCCTCCGATGCGGGCCCGAGGAGCCGCTCGACCTTGGCATTCAGGTACGCCGCGTGATGCTCGAAGTGCCAGCAGACATGCCTGAGCATCTCGATGAGGGTGACCTCTCCCAGGTGGGGGTTCATCGCGCGTCGCGACCAATCTGCGTCATCGAGTTGGACGAGGACGGTCCCGAGCGTCTGCCTGAGGGTGTGAATGGTCGCCACGAGCGCCCCGACCGGCATGAGCAGCGACCGGTCGCCGGGCGTACAGAGCCGGGACGAAAGAAACGCCTCCTCGTCCCAGTTCTCGAACACCGGGTTGTCCTCCGCGATCGTCCGGCGCAACCGCATCGCGTACAGGATGTCCGCGTCCATGAGGTGCGTGAGCAAAGCCCGGCACGACCATCGCCCGAGGTTCTCTTCCGGTGCGAACCAGCGATCCGCCTGCTCGTCCGGCATCTCCAGCACCCGGGGGTCGATCGCCGCCAGCGCGTTCCTGAATCGCTCGACCACCCCGTGAGGCGGGAGGGACTCGAAAACCTCGGGGCAGGGCGCGGGGATCGGCCCGGTCTCATCGCTGCTTGTCGGGTGCGTCGTCATCCTCGAACCATACGCGCTGAATTCCATCGCGGAGCGGGCACACCGCGAAGCGGGTGGTGCCCGCTCCGGCTAGGCTCGCCTCATGACACCGACCGTTCCATCTTCCGAAGACCGGGCCCTCGCACTCCGTGTGGTCTCCATGCCCCGGGACACCAATCCCAACGGCACGATATTCGGCGGGGTCATCCTCAGCTATGTGGACCAGGCGGCGATGGTCGCGGCGCTCCGCCACGCCCACTGTGTCTGGGTCACCGCCTCGATGGAGCGGGTCGATTTCATCGCCCCTGTCTTCCTGGGTGACATCGTCGAGTTGTATGCGCACACGACGAGGATCGGGACCAAGAGCGTACAGGTGTGCGTCGAGGTGGACGCGAGGCGGCACAACACCGGACAACCCATCCGCGTCACCACCGCAACCGTTACCATGGTGTCGCTTGACCGGAGCGGGAAACCGGTGCCGTTCAAGGAGGCTCCCCCACCCGCGACCTATCCGACGCGGTTTACCGATCCGCAGTGCTGACCAGTACCCCCGAAGCGGGGCAGAGGGCGACGCGTGTTCTCAAGACTCACCGGAAAATCGAGGAAGGACGCCGGGCAGACGCCCCAGATCGAACGCGTCTTCGAGAGCGTGCACACCACCGCAGACCGCGTGGGCCCCATCCTGTGCATGACCTGCATCGACGAGTCGATCTCTGAGCGTGAAGCGGGGATCCTCTTCGACGAGACCGATGCGCTGATCGACGACCGCTGCACCGGCATCGTCGTCGACCTGCAGAATGTGATGATGCTCACCTCGGCCGGCATCGGTGCCCTAGTCCGCCTGCACAAGCGGATCGGCGAACGCAAAGGTCGCCTGGCGGTCTGTTCGCTCAGCGCGGAGCTCGCCGAGTTGTTCAAGCTAACCCGCATGGACAAGCTGCTCGTCGTTGCACAGGACCGCGAGTCGGCGCTCGCGGCGATGCGCTGAGAGCATCCGCATGCCCGACACCCCGGAGACAGGTCAACCCCCGGTCAATTTCGATCCGTCGAGGATCGCTGTGTTCCTGTCGGGGTCAGGGCGGACGCTGGTCAATATCCATCGGGCGATCGCCCGGGGAGAACTTGATGCCGAGATCGTCGATGTGGTCGCGTCGAGACCCTGCCTCGGGCTGGAGCGAGCCCAAGCCCTCGGCCTCCCAACGCAGATCGTCGACCGCCCCTTCTCCCCCGATGCACTGCTCGACCGTGTGCGCACGAAGTCGATCGGCCTGATCGCGCTCGCTGGATATCTCTCGCTTATCCCGGTCCCCCGTGAACTCGAACGGCGGATCCTGAACATCCACCCCGCCCTCCTTCCCGGAGACGGCACCGGAGGTCGATTCGGCGGCACCGGGCTCTACGGAGCACGCGTCCATCGAGCGGTCTTGGAGGCGGGCGAGACCGAGAGCGGCTGCACCGTGCACTACTGCACCGAGGCCTACGACGCGGGGCCTGTGATCCTCCGCAAGACCTGCCCGGTCTTGCCCGGCGACAGCCCGGATTCCCTCGCGGCGCGGGTCTTCGAACGGGAACTCGAGGCATATCCCGAGGCGCTGCAACTCGCGATCGACGAGCACCGTACAACTTCTTAGCAACCCCGGCCGCACCCGTTCGATCAATTTCAGCATCGCGAGGACGCGAGCGTGCGAAGACGACCGATCCCCACCGTGGGTCTCTTGATCTGGTCCGCCTCTCTCGGATGGTCGCCTGCGTGCGCCCAAACCGAAGCGGACGATCCTCTGGAGATTCTGGAGTCGGAAATCGATGCCGCGGCGGACGCGCTCCGCACGCGAGCCACGCGGGAATCGCGTTCCGCTGAGCTCTCGGGCGAGGCGATCGGGGCGTTTCGGGAGGGCGATTACGCGCGCGCCGAGTCGATCCTGCTCGAGCAGAAGGCGATCGATCCGAACAACTTCGTCGTGCACTACAACCTCGCCTGTGCGCACGCCGCGCTGGGCGAACCCGACCGCGCGAACGCGGATCTCCGGCGCGCGGTCGAGCTGGGGTTCTCGAATCGCGGGCATCTCGAGCAGGATCCCTACCTCCGCCCTCTTCACGGGACAGACGATTTCCGGTTGTTGCTGGAACGATGGCCCACCGTCTTGGGCCTGCAACGCGCCACGCGCTTGAAACAGACTCGGGAGTGGGTTCGGGGGCGAACGGTGGAGCGGGCCGACGAGTCTCTCCGGATCGATGTGATCTCGGCACACGACGCGCCGGAGACGGATGCGGCGATGCGGGAGATCAGGAAGGTCGCGGCGTGGGCGCACGCTCTCATGCCGGTGGATGGAGACGAGGCCGAGGAGTCGTCGTCGTCGTTTGTCGTGATCGCCCTGCCCGAGAAGCGCGATTTCCTGAGGTGGGCGTTCTGGACCTATGGCGAGCGCGCGCGTCGGGCGTTCGCCGGGATCGGCGGATCGTATGAACACGACGAGAAGCGGCTCGTCGCCCAGGATCTGGGGGGCACGCTGCGGCACGAGTTTTTCCATATCCTGCATTGGCGCGACATGGACCGGCTCGGGCAGGTCCATCCGATCTGGATCCAGGAAGGGCTCGCGAGCCTCGTTGAGGATCTCGATCCCGCTCGCATCGCGATGCGCGTTCGCACAGGATCACGCGTTGCTCCGGAGGGGATTGATCCGAATCTGATCGCCGAACCGCTGATCGAGCGGGGGCAAGCGGTGGCCGGACCGGGACCGGATGCTGAGGGGTGGATGCCGGCGCCGTCCTGGCGGTCGAACATCGTGAAGCGGTTGGCGCGGACGGGCCCTTTGCCCTCCTTCGAGTCGTTCACCGCGATGGACCACGAGACCTTTTCGACGAGCCGTCCGCTCGCGACCTACGCGCACGCGCGCACGATCCTGCTCTGGCTCGAATCGGAGGGCAAACTCGGGGCGTGGTATCGCGCGTACACCACCGATTCTCGGGTGGGGTACGACGCGGATCGATCGGGGCTGCTCGCGATGGAATCGGTGCTCGAGATGGAACTGCCCGATATCGAAAATTCGTACCGCGAATGGGTCCGCGGCGATCTGCCGATGGTCGCGGAGACCGGCAACGACCTGGACGGCGTGCTCGGCGTGGACATCGAGCAGAAAGAAATGGTCGGTCCGATGGTCTCGAGGGTGACGCGTTCGGCGCGGCAGCGGACCGGGCTCAGGCGGCTCGACATCATCACCGCGATCGACGGGCGGCCCGTGCATGACATGAAGGAACTGATCCGTGTGCTCTCAGCGTACGAGCCCGGGGAGACGGTGACGGTGGACTATCGGCGGGTGCGGCTGCGGGAGTCGAGTGAGGTCCCGCTGATCCCGCGGCCGTGAGCGGGAATCACTTTCAGACCGGCTCTGATTCTGCGGATCTTCGATCAAGGGGAACGGATGGGAATTGGCAAGAAACTCGCGATCGGGTGCTTCGGTGTCATGGTCTTGACCTGCGCCGGGGTGCCGACGCTGCTGTGGAGCATCGGCGGGGGTCGGCCCACTATCGCGGTCGACTACGAGGCGAAGCTCAACGAGCGGGCGGCGGCGGTACCGGAGGGGGATCGGGCGTGGCCGATCTATCGCGAGCTGACGGCGGAACTCCAATCGCTCGAAGAGCTCGATTCGCTGGTTCTCGATCGGAGCCTCACACCCGAAAGCGTCGAGATGGATCGGCTCCGATTGTTTGTCGAGGCGAACGCATCGCTCGTCGAGCGGGCCCGAGCGGCTGGATCCAAGCCCGGCCTTGGGTATGTGACCTCGCGGGAGAACGAGGCCTCGTATCTCGAGGCGCGTGGCGAATCGGTCGACGATCTCGACGATGGGACGGGTTCGCCGAGATGGCTGCTTCTCATCGAACTCCCGCATCTGTCGGACGCCCGGTCGATGGCCCGTTTGCTCGCCGCCGATCTGCGCGTCGCGGCGGCGGAGGGCTCGGGCGATCGCGTGGTCCGCGACCTGGGTTCGATGCTCGGGCTCTCGCGGCAGGCGGGCGAGCACGATTTCCTGATCTGTCAACTGGTCGAACTCGCGATCCGCGGGCTGGCGTTTGGTGAGATCGAATGGGTGCTGCGGACCGATGCGAGCGTGCTGAGCGGCTCGGACCTCAGAGAAATCGGCAGCATGCTCGATTCGCTGGACGGAGGAGGCCGGTACGACATTTCCTACGAAGGCGAACGGCTGCACTTTTACGACACGATCCAGCGGGCCTACACCGATGACGGAAAAGGGAATGGCAAGATACTGATCGACTCGATCGAATCAGTTGGCAACACCTCGAACGGAAACTCCGGCGGTGCAGCTCAAGGGAGTTTCCCCAAGAGGGTGGGAACAGGGATCGTTCGCCTGTTCTCGATGGATCGCGCGGCGTTCACCCGCGTGGCCGATGAGCTCTTTGACTGGGCCGAGCACTCCGCGAAGCGTCCCCGGACCGAGTGGCAGGGTCCGCCGCCGAGTGATGAACTCGAACGGGCGTACGACGGCGACGAGATTTTTCCGCTCGATTACGGGATGCGTCTGCTTTCGTTGCTGGTCCCCGCGCTCGGCAAAGCGTCGGTGGTCGCCGATGAGTCGAATGCCCGAAAGGATGCGGTTCGGATTGCGGTCGCGGCTGAGCGGTTCCGACGAGACGAAGGGCGATGGCCGACGCGGGTCGAAGAACTCACGCCCACTTATCTCGACACGGTGCCGGCGGACCCCTTTGCTGAAGGCCCGCTCGAGATTACTTCCACCGAGACCGGGATTGTCGTCTACTCGGTCGGCGGCGACCGGGATGACGACGGCGGTCGGCACGGATTGCTCGCGAAACGCTGGGTCGATCCCGCTGAGGCCGGTTCGATCTCGAACGGAGACGACGCAGAAGGAGATTGGGTTCTGTTTCCCGAGCCCAAACGGCGGTAGCCATTTGATCCGCGGTACACTCTCTCCATGCGTGAATACCACGACCTGCTGAGAAGGATTCTCGACGAGGGTGTCCGCAAGGAGGACCGGACCGGGACCGGGACGCTCAGCGTCTTCGGGCACCAGACGCGGTATGACCTGAGGAACGCGGACGGGTCGGCGGGGCCGACGACGCCTGACTCGGGGTTCCCGCTGATCACGACCAAGAAGCTTCATCTGCGGTCGATCGTGCACGAGTTGCTGTGGTTCCTGCGGGGGGACACGAACGCCAAGTCGCTCAACGAGGTCGGCGTTTCGATCTGGGACGAATGGGCGGGCGAGGACGGGGAGTTGGGCCCGGTCTACGGCAAGCAGTGGCGGGCGTGGCCGACGCCGGACGGGCGGGAGATCGACCAGATCCGGCTGCTGCTCGATGGGTTGGTCGACAACCCGAGCAGCCGGCGGCACCTGGTGTGCGCGTGGAATGTCGGGCAGATCGACGAGATGGCGCTGCCCCCCTGCCACTGCCTGTTTCAGTTCGCGGTCGAGCCCGCCGACGACGGCGGGGCGGACCGGCTGAGCTGCCAGCTTTACCAGCGGTCGGCGGATGTGTTCCTGGGGGTGCCGTTCAACATCGCGAGCTATGCGCTGCTGACGATGATGATCGCCCGGGTGTGCGGCTACCAGCCCGGGGCGTTCATCCACACGCTGGGGGATGCGCACCTGTACCTGAACCATCTGGATCAGGCGAGGCTGCAACTCGAGCGCGAGCCCCGGGATCGGCCGATCGTTCGGCTCAACCCCGAGGTGCGCGACCTGTTCGCGTTCCGGTACGAGGATGTCGCGGTCGAGGGGTACGACCCGCACCCGCACATCCGTGCGGCGGTCGCGGTCTGAGACTCGCGGTGCCGAGTGAGCCCTCGGTGTGGGGGGCGGGCCGATTGCCGGCACTCTCGATCAGAGTTCGACGAGCCCCTCGCGGATCGCGAAGCGGGCGAGTTCGACTCGGTCGTGCAGGTTGAGCTTGTCCATGATCGATGAGCGGTGCGCGTCGACGGTCTTGGGGCTGCGGTGGATCGTGCTCGCGATCTCGTGCCGAGGCATGCCGCGACCGATCATTCGGAGGATCTGCAGTTCTCGGGGGGTGAGGCGGCCCAGGCTGCTGGCGATGCGGGTCCGGTCCGCGGCGTCGGTCTGAATCGGATCGAGCCCGCATTTACTCGATACCTCGGGGCTGAAGGCGAACCGTCCTTCGTGGACTTGCCTGACAGCGGCGATGATCTCACCCGGCTCGTCACGCTTCGAGAGGTATCCCCAGGCGCCGGCCTTGATCGCGAGATCGAGATAGGTTTGCCGCACATGCCCGCTCAGGAGGATTATGCGGCATGAGAGTTCGCTCGCCGGCAGTTCCTCGAGCACATCGAAGACATCGCGCCCGGGCATTTCGATATCGAGTAGGACGATGTCGGGCTGGTGCCGACTGATCGCGTCGGCCAATCCACCGGCGTTGTCTAGAGAGCCGCAGACTTCAAAGCCCGGCTCGTCGGCGAATCGGGCGGTGAGCCCTTCGATCAGAAAAGCGTGGTCGTCGATGCAGAGCACGCGGATATTGGCGGTCATCGACAGGTTTTCTTCGATCATGGGTCTCGCTTCCACTGGTTGAACTCTTTGAGGATCTCCGCCTTCATCGCTTTGATGCCCGCGGCTGGATCGATCAACACTTCGCGGGGCGATTCGCGGCCCTTGCCGCTGAGTCGTGAGAGTCGGAGGACGAGGTCCGCGTCACCCGATTCCTCTGAGACCTTGCAGGGCAACGATCCGAGGATGACGGCGCAGATCGCGGCCACGCGGGGCTGGTCGATCTCGATTGCAACAACTGGGAGTCTGCTCTCGCTCGGACATCCTGGGCTCGGGGTGTCGGGAGCCTTCGGGAATACCAAGACGGCAACGGCTCCGCCGTCGTCCCTGCTGATGAGGTCCAGCGTCCCCCCCGCCATCCGGGCGACCCCTCGGGCAACGCTCAGGCCGAGCCCGGTCGAGAGGCTCCGTGTCTTGGTGGTGAAGAACGGATCCGCCGCGCGGTGACGGACGGAGTCGGTGATGCCGGGGCCGTTGTCGGCGACCGCGATGCACACCGACCGATCGCCCTGATTTCTCAGCGAGAACTCGATCCGCGATTCGCCGTCGTCCCGGGTCCGGCGCGCGACCGCTTCGACCGCGTTTGTCACCAGGTTCATGGTGGCGCGAGTCAGAAGGTGTCGCGGGATGCGGACTGCGGGCAGTTCCTCATCGGCGTGCTCACTGATCGAAACCTCGGGCGGGATCATGCCCCGAAAGAGCGGGCTGACTTCACTCCACCAGGCTCGCAGCGGGACATCCTCGAAACCGGTGTTGCGGTTCTCCTGCTGGGTCGACCCGCTCCCGGAGAGCAAATCCAGGCCTTCTCCGAGATGATCCAGGAACTCGATTCCAGCGCTGACGGCGTCGAGCGATGCGCGCTGGCCGTCGGTCATCGCCTCGCCTCTGATGCGATCGATGTGGCAGCGAACCGGCAGAAGCATGTTCCCCATATCGTGGCTCACACCTGCGGAGAGTTGGCCGAGCGCCGCGAGCCTCTCTGCGTCCCGGAGTCTTCGCTCGGACTCCGCGAGCGCCCGCGAACGCTGTCCAACGAGTTGCTCGAGGTGGTCTCGGTGGTCGGAGAGCAGTTCGGTGTTTCGCTTGTGGTCGGTGATGTCCATCCCCAGCGCGCACGCGCCCACGATCTTGCCGTCGATGTCGCGATAGAGCGACTGTGTCCAGACGAGGAATCGTTGTTCGCCTGTCGCGGTTACCAGGGTGCCTTCGGCACGCCCATCGAAGGGCACGAGGCTCAGGACCCTTCCGAGGGCGCCGGCGTCGATATGCGCACCGGAGGTATCACAGAACGCTTTGCGCCAAGGAACCCCCAGCAGAGACGATTCGGTCCATCCGCCGAGATTGAGTAGATGGTCGTTGAGGTAGAGCACCCGCTCGTTCTCATCGACCATGATGCCGGCGAGATCCACATTTCGGAGAATGTCGCGATAGCGACGCTCGCTCTCCTGGAGGGCGCGGAAGGCGGTGTACTGCTCCGTCACATCGAGCCCGATACCCCAGGATTTCCAGCCGCGCACAGACCACGCGTCCCCGATGGTGAACCAGCGGATCCAGCGGGCCGTGCCGTCGGGTGTTGTCAAGCGGACCGCCGCTTCGTTCTCCGGATCGAGTACCCGCGGCCCCCCCGGCTTTGGTTCAGCGCGGATACCGACTTCCCTGAGCAGACTGGGTCCGCGGTGCATGACCTGGCGCTTCCCGAGGCCCATGAGGCGTTCGGCCGCGATATTCCAGAGCACGACCCGATCATCGTGATCGATCGCCCAGACCGGGATGGGCAGTGTGTCGGCGACGCCGGCAATGGACGGCGCGATGTTTGGCGAGGATCGATCGGTCTCGGGTCCCCTATCCACCCGGTGGTTCATCGCTCGCGTGTACTCGTCGATCTCTCTGAACGCCTGGACCGCGATGCACCGCACCGAGTCTCCGGATGAAGCGACGGGGCCGTTGTTGAGCAATACGGTCCGCTCACCGGAATTCGATGACTGGAGCGTCGCGGTGATCGGTGATGCACCGGGTGGTTGGCTCAAGAACTTTTCGACGCGACGGCGATCCGCTTCAACAAATCGGTCCGTGAAATTCAGTGGGCCGTCGTCAGGCGTGCCATCGCATCGACCGGACGAGAATTGAGTTCGGAAGAGCGTGTTTCCCCATCGCTCAATCCGATCCGCGTCGACGAGACAGAGCGGGATGGGGACCGCTTCGAGCGCATCGAGAAAAGAAGACCGGGCGATCGCTTCGTGTGCCTGAGGACGAAGATGTTGGCGCAGATTGTCCATACCACGGCCTCTGGATCGGCCGAATTGCGGATCTCCTTGTGCGTAGTATAGCGGCGAACTCCGTCCGCCGGGTGCAAAGAAAACGATTATCGGATGAAGAGCATCTCCCGATAGGACGGGAGAGGCCACAGGTCCGCGGCGACATGCACCTCGAGTTGATCGCCGAGACGACGGCATTCAGCCATCAACGGGATGATCTTGTCGACGATGTACTTGGCGTGCCGGATCGGGTCTTCATCCTGGTAATCGTCGGTCTCATCGAGACGATCGAGGGCACCCCGAAATGCGTCGGCGACCGATGCGAAGTCGACCAACGCTGACCGCTGCGCGGAGGCGTCCACCCCCGCTGCTTCGGTTGCGGAGACCGACTCGGCCAGCCGGGCCTGGTGGCGTAGGGCTGCGGGCAGGATGTACTGCCGGCCGATCAGCACCATCTGCTCGCTCTCGATCTGGAGTTGCTTCGTGTACTTCTCGTAGAAGATGTGCTTGCGGCTCTCGAGTTCCGCGGGCTTAAGGACCTTGTATTTCTTGAAGATGTCCTTCGCCTTCTTGGTCCCGAAGACACGGTACGCCTGTTCGGAGTTGATGAGATTCGGGAGGCCCCGCTTTTCGGCTTCCTCATGCCACTCCTGGCTGTAGCCGTCCCCGTTGAAGATCACGCGCTTGTGCTGCTTGACGAGGTCTTTGAGCAGGCGCTTGCAGGCTGTCTCAAGCGATTCCTTACGCTGCTTGCGCGTTGTCGCGGTCTCGAGCTCGGTCGCGATGTAATCGAGCGATTCGGCGACGATCGTGTTCATGATCGTGTTGGGCCAGGAGACGGACGCGGTCGACCCGACCGCCCTGAACTCGAATTTGTTGCCGGTGAAGGCAAACGGGCTGGTGCGGTTCCGATCGCCCGAGTGTCGCGGGATCTGGGGCAGGGTGCGTGCGCCGAGGTCGATAGCGCCGCCTTTGAGGGTGCGCTTCGGGGTCCCCTTTTCGAGCTGCTCGACGATGTCGGTCAGCATGTCGCCCAGGAAGATCGAGATGATTGCGGGCGGCGCCTCGTTCGCGCCGAGGCGGTGATCGTTCGCGGCGCTCGCGATAGACGCGCGGAGCAGGTCGGCGTGGAGGTCGACCGCGCGGATGACGGCGCACAGGAAGGTCAGGAACTGGAGATTGGTGTGCGTCTCATCGCGGGGATCGAGCAGATTGACCCCGGTGTCCGTTGACATCGACCAGTTGTTGTGCTTGCCGGACCCGTTGACTTCCGCGAACGGCTTCTCATGCAGGATCGCCTGGAGACCGAACCGCGGCGCGACACGCCGGAGGGTCTCCATCACCAGCATCTGGTGGTCACACGCGACATTGGTGTCCTCGAAGATCGGGGCGATCTCGTACTGCCCCGGCGCGACCTCGTTGTGGCGGGTCTTAATCGGAACGCCGAGGCGGTAGAGCTCGTGCTCGACCTCCGCCATGAACGCGATGACGCGCTGCGGGATTGACCCGAAGTAGTGATCGTCGAGCTCCTGTCCCTTCGGAGGCTTGGCACCGAAGAGCGTCCGCTCACAAGTGACCAGATCGGGGCGTGCGTAGTACAGGTGGCGATCGACGAGGAAGTACTCCTGCTCGGTGCCGAGGGTGGTGTTGACGCGGCCGACGCCCTGGTCGGTCCCGAAGAGCTTGAGGATTCGCATCGCGTGCACGCTCAGGGCATCGATCGAGCGGAGCAGCGGGGTCTTCTTGTCCAGCGCCTCCCCGGTCCAGGAAACGAAGGCGGTGGGGATGCAGAGTGTGGCATGGTTGCGTCCGCGGATGATGAACGCCGGGCTGGACGGGTCCCAGGCGGTGTAGCCGCGTGCTTCAAAGGTGGCGCGAAGACCGCCGGAGGGGAACGAGGACGCGTCCGGCTCGCCCTGGACAAGGTCGGTCCCGCTGAACTGTGTGACGATGTTGCCGTCCCCGGCGGGGATGAGCATCGCGTCGTGCTTCTCGGCGGTCGAACCGGTGAGGGGTTGGAACCAGTGGGTGAAGTGGGTCGCGCCGCGTTCGACCGCCCAGTCCTTCATGACCGAAGCAACCACATCGGCGACATTGTGATCAAGCCGCTCCCCCTCTTCGATCGTGCGGAGGAAGGCCTTGTAGGTCTGCTTGGGCAGCCGCTCCCGCATGGCCCGCTGATCAAAGACATCGCAGCCGAAGATCTCTTCGACCGGCTGCTGGCCCGCGGAACTGGGCGTGGCGCGGTGCCAATCTGTCGCGGCGTCTGTGGCGGCGGTGAGCGCGTGTTCGGTTCGCATCCCCTGGGCTCCTGTCTGACTGGGCGCGTGTGCCGGGCCCCGGTCAGTCCGTGCCGGGGGCACGGCTAGAGCCTACTAACGGCGCGAATGCCGGACCACTCGCCGAGCCTGCCGGTGCGTAATTTCTTTGATTTGCTGGGGCGCACAGCCGGCCCCTCGCGCGACCTCACCCGCCAGCTGGCCTCTGGATCTACGAGAAGTCGTATGTGAATTCGTCGTTCTTGACCCCCACCGAGACCCGCTCGACCGTCTTGCCCTCCATCATCCGGTTGAGGAACGCGGTGGAGATCTCGGGGAGCATGGTCTGTGTGAGGATCGCGTCGATCATCCTGCCTCCCGATTCGAGTTCCGTGCACCGGCTCGCGATCAGATCCAGCACCTCGTCGGAATACAGGAACTCGGCGCCGTGGTTGCCCGCGATGCGCTTCTGGATCCGGCCCAGTTGCAGGCGGCTGATTTCCTTGATCATCTCGTCGCTGAGCGGGAAGTACGGGATCACCGTCATCCGGCCCAGAAGTGCCGCGGGGAAGACCTTGAGCATTGGCTCCCGGAGGGCCTTCTGGAGCCCCTCGACGCTCGGCATCAGCTCGGGGTCCTTGCACATATTCATGATCAGGTCGGACCCGACATTGGTCGTCAGCAGGATGATGGTGTTCTTGAAGTCGATCGTTCGGCCTTCGCCGTCCTCCATGACCCCCTTGTCGAAGACCTGGAAGAAGATCTCGTGCACATCGCTGTGGGCCTTTTCGACTTCGTCGAGCAGCACGACGGAGTAGGGCTTGCGCCTGACGGCCTCCGTGAGGATGCCGCCCTCGCCGTACCCCACATAGCCGGGAGGGGCACCCTTGAGCGTAGAGACAGTGTGGGCCTCCTGGAACTCGCTCATGTTGATCGTGATCACATTCTGCTCGCCGCCGTACAGCGACTCCGCGAGCGCGAGGGCGGTCTCGGTCTTCCCAACACCCGACGGCCCCGCGAGCATAAACACGCCGATGGGTTTGCTCGGGTTATCCAGGCTCGCGCGGCTCGTCTGCACGCGTTTGGCGATCGCGTCGAGCCCGTGCTTCTGCCCGATCACCCGCTCGTTGAGCGTGTCCGCGAGGTGGAGGATCGCCTGGATCTCATTCTTGACCATCTTCCCAACGGGGATTCCGGTCCAATCGGCGATGACAGCGGCCACGGCGGATGCGCCGCACTCCGGCAGGATGAGCGGGTTCTCCCCCTGGAGCTCGCAGAGCTGCGCCTGCAACGACGCGAGTTCGCCTTGCAGTTCCTTCCGCTCCGCTTCGGTGAGCGTCGCGTCGGTCGCGGCACCGCCCATCGTGTCGACGCTCCCGGGATCGTCTCCCGAATCCCCATCGCTGTCGTCGAAACCGGACTCTTCCGTTCCGGGTGAGGACGAGGCGATTGCGTGGGTGCCCTCTGGCCCGCGGAGTTTGGCTCGGCACGCGAGAATCTTGTCAACCAGTTCCTTTTCGCATTGCCATGCCTCTTCGAGTCGGGCGAGTTCTTCCTGTTCCTCGTTCACCGCACTCTCGATCTGGCTCACTCGCTTGGCGTGGTCGCGACCGACATCGGCTTCGCGGCTCAGGATCTCGAGTTCGGTCCCAAGGGCCTGGATCCGCTTCCGGCAGTCGTCCACCGCAGGTGGGACGGCGTGCTGACCGATCGCGACACGGGCACACGCGGTATCCAGCAGACTGACCGCCTTGTCGGGGAGTTGGCGAGCGGGGATATACCGATGGCCGAGACGCACAGCGGCGTCGATCGCTTCGTCGAGTATCTGGACCTTGTGGTGTTTCTCGAAGATCCCGGCGACCTTGCGCATCATCCGGATGGCGCGCTCCTCGTCGGGCTCGTCGACCTGAACGGTCTGGAAGCGCCTGCTGAGTGCGGGGTCTTTCTCGATGTGTTTCTTGTATTCAGCCCAAGTGGTTGCCGCGACGGTGCGGAGGAGCCCGCGAGCCAGAGCGGGCTTGAGCAATTGGGCGGCATCGCCGGTGCCGGCCTGCCCCCCCGCTCCGATGAGGCGGTGGACCTCGTCGATAAAGAGGATGGTCGGCTGGCTCGACGCCTGCACCTCCTCGATGACCTGCTTGAGTCGTTGCTCGAACTCACCCTTCATGCTCGCGCCGGCCTGGAGTGCGCTGACATCGAGTTCGAGCAGGCGGACGCCCTGCAAGGGGGGCGGAACATCCTTCTCGACGATCTTGTGGGCGAAGCCCTCCGCGACCGCTGTCTTGCCGACGCCCGCCTCTCCGACGAGCACCGGGTTGTTCTGGCGTCGTCGCATCAGGATGTCGACGACCTTGCGGGTCTCCTCGTCACGCCCGACGATCGGGTCGATCTTGCCGGTCCGGGCTTCCTCGGTGAGATCCTTGCAGAACCGCTTGAGCGCCTCTTCTTTGCCCATCTGCGCGGGCGACATCGCACCGGAGGCCTCGCCGGGAACGGCGCCGCCCCCGACCTGCGAGCCGTCCTTTGCGGACAGGCCCGCCTCGGCGGATTCCCCGAGCACCTTTTCCCAGTGATCGGTCAGGTCCTCGACTTTCACCTTTTCGAACTCGCTCGAGATCGCCATGAGTGAGCGTTGGAGCCCCTTGGTCTTGAGCATGCCCACCACGACATGCCCGGATCGGATCGACGACTCGTTGAGCAGGAGCGTGGCATAGGTCCAGGCACGCTCGACGGCCTCCTCGAAATCGGCGCTGAACCCCGAGAGGCTCGACGCGCCGCGGGGCAACTTGTCGAGCGCCTCGGTCAGATCCGACGCGAGCGTCGAGGGGTTGAGGTCGTAGTGCCGGATGATGCGGTGAAGATCGGAATCTTGCAGTTGGAGGACCTGGTGAAAGAAATGCAGCACCTCGACATGGGGATTCCCCCGCATCTTGCAGTAGACCGCCGCGGCTTCCGAGGCCTTGTAGCAAACGCTGTTGAATTTCCCGAACAGAGACTTGAGACTGATCTCGGCCATCGCTGGAGCCCTCCCACCGAGCACCATCCCGGTGCTCGGCAACCCACGCTCACTCCGTTGTCTGCAGATCCCCGAACGGGGCTCTTCTTCCCGCGCAGACTACACCATTTCACCCTCGTCGGGCGCACGGAGCAGCAGATCGTCCGCGTCGTGGTCGAGCGGCCCCGTCCGGATCCAGGTCGTCCACCCGAGCATACTCGGCGGGCCGGCGCCGCCGCCGAGCCGGGTCTGCGGGACTTCCTCTCTCTTCAGAATGAGCAGAGCGTCCCAGTTGTACTCGTACCCGACATAGTTGCGGACCCAGCCGACAAGGCGTGCGAAACTCCGATCGCTGGGCAGCAGTCGGCAGAATTGCTCGAACGAGAGCGGACCGAAGACGAGCCGGAACTTCTGGGTGCAGTCCCATGTCTTGGATCCAACGACCGCGGACTCACCGAGTCTTCCGATTGCCCGGTCGCTGCCCATTCGCAGCCGATCGGTCTTGGGAATATCGATCCACTGCCCAACGAACTCTTCGACCCGGCAGGGCATGCCGAAGTAATCGCTCAGGATTGCGGCCAAGCCTTCCGGGGGCCTGCTCTGGTGACTCAACCTGCCCGCGAAGTGCTGCTTCGCGATGTCGGGCACGCCGTCCCGTCGACGGAGGGATTTCTCAGCAAGACCGATCGTGCTCGCGACATAGAAGCCGAATCGGTCGGAATCCGGATCATCCGCGACGCGGTCGAAGGAGACGGCCGCGTGATTGACCGCCCAGGCGCGGTAGAACATCGCGATCATGCGGTGGTTGAATACATCGCAGAAGCGGACGAATGTCTTGTCTCGCGCGTTGCGTTCGCGATCTCTGGCGTATTCCGTCAGGTGGAGCGGAAGCGGTCCGTGCGGGCCGAACAGGCCCATGAAGTTCACGAGCATCCGGTCGGGCTCTCCGCGTCCGCCCGGGGTGTAGGCATGCAGCGTTGAGGGCGCGAAGGCGAGTGACGGCTCCTGGCCGAAACGGATGGGGTCGTCACGCAGGCGCTGGCTCGCGCCGGTGCGGGCGGCGGTGCGCTTCGAGACCTCGATCCTGCGGACAGCCGAGAAGAAGTCGTACGCGTACGGCTTCTCCATGAGCCGGAGGATCAGAGCGTATGACGCATTCCGATCCTGGTGGGCCATCGCATGATCTCCCCGCGCTCGCGGGTGTGAACCCGCGTCTCGGTAAAGCTGTTGATCGAAACATACTTCGCAAAGAACCGCTCGAGCACGGCGCCGAGCATGAAGCACCCGGAGCCCTCGAAATAGCTCTCCTCAAAGTGCAGATCCACGCGCAGACCGCGTGCAAAACTGATCGGGCCCTTTCGGGGCACGCGGCGCGTGATCGGTGTGCTCCGGATACTGCGGAGCCCTTCGATCTGCTTTCTCGTCGCGGCCTCTGAGAGATGTCCGTAGATCTTGAGCAGGTCCCGCATCGCGGCGGCGCCGGCGATATTCGGATCGCTCGTGTCGGCACCGAGCGGCATCTCGGCATCCGCGAGCGACAGGTAATTCAAAGACAGATGACTGATCAGCCTCCAGAGGACCTCGCCCTCCGCGAAACTGGGTCGCGGGGGCGTCGGCCCCGTGATGCAGCGGATGGACTCGACAGCGCCGCCGATGTCCATCGAGAAATCGGTCCTGCCCTGCCCCACCGGCATGCGCATCGGAAGATCGCGATTCGTGCAACGGGTCGTGATTGCGAGTTGTTTGAGATCGGACCGGTAGGGTGCGCTCGACGCATCGACGAGTTGCAGGTAGACCTCACTCCCCGGATAGCTTGACCGCCGGCCTGATCGCCGCTCGCGGTCGGTGAGTTGACGCGGTTTGCGAGCGGATTCGAAGAAGGCGCCGCCATCTCCCGTATCCTCGTCCATGTCACTCGCTTTATAAAACGGGCGGAACACGCGCTCGTCGTCGATCTGCCCCCCGACTCCCGTCACGCTCGCGATGTCGTACACCTCGTAGTCCAGCGGGCGCGTTTTGTCCGGGACGACATGGAACTCGTGAAACCGATCGGAAACATGGATGCGGTCGCACCGCTTGGGAAAGAGATTGATTGCCGGGGTGCAGTGGAGCGCGAACGAGGTCTCATCTACCGACTGCTCGAGGTCGGGATCGCCCTCGTCGAGAAGGAAGAGGACCTCGATGGACGGCGCACCACACCTCTCGAATCCCTCTCGTATCCCCGAAACTTCTAGGAATCTGAATCGCTCGGGGAAGGCGAAGTACTCCTGGAGATGCCGGTAGCCCTGGAAGGTGCGTGCCCCGACAGGCAGAAGCGCCTCCTCATCGGAGAATCCCATCTGGCGGAGTGAACGCGACGGATCGAGGCGAACGGTCCATCCGGGCGGTCTCGTTGTGGGACGAAGCAGGATCCCGGTCGAATGCGCCACCAAGCGTTCGTAGAGCCTCGCGGGGAGGTTGCCGGCACCCCGGAGATAAAACGCGAGCGAGTCGGTCTCGATTTCCTCGAAGAGCAGCCCGGCGGATGCTCGAAGACGGAGCCTGATCACCGCCGCTGGGCGAGTGTCCCGTGGCAGGTCGAGCGAGAGCAGGTCTCGATCGTGGTACTGAGCCTCCACCAGTTCGATCGGCGCAAGGGTCACTGCGTGGCCCGTTCTGTACTCACACGCGGACTGGTCCGACCGTCCGATTGAACTGCGGAGCGCCGTACCGCGGGGAACAGTGAACCCGCTTGCCAGCCCGGAATCCTCAAGATCGGGCTTGATCTGGACCACGCACATCGAGGGCGTGGGACAGAGATAGTGCGGATACACCGCGTCGAGCAGGTGCTGCGTGAAACGCGGGAATTCGGAGTCCAGCTTCAGTTGGACGCGGGCTGAGAGAAACGCGAAGCCTTCGAGCAGGCGTTCGACATACGGATCGGCGCATTCGAATTCATCGAGCGCGAGCCGTCCCGCGATCTTCGGATAGTCGCGGGCGAACTCCGCGGCGGTCTCCCGGACATGCCTCAATTCCCGTTCATAATATCTGACGAGTCGTTGATCCATCGGCTCCCCGTCCGCTCACCCGCGGGCTGCATCTTCGACAGCGTACTGGCCCGTTTCGAGATCGACCTCGGTCTTGAGGTAAAGGGGCTCGGGAACCGGTTGGGCCCACAGATCGCCGCGCACTTCAAAGACCAACGCGTTTCCCGACATCTCATCGCCGTTCAGCGAGGCGGTCACGCGGAGGGTTCCGGGCACGATTCTGGGCTCGAACGCCCGGATCGCACGGGCGATGGTCCTCTCGAGCGAAACGATATCGAGCCCGCCCGCGGTGATACCGGTGAGATCCGGTACGCCGTAATTCAGCACGCTCGTGTACACCTCGGGCGCCTCCTCCCGATCTTCGGGCCCGAGGCGCTGGGCGGTGTTGAGAAGCCAACTCAAGTCGCGGAGCACAGCCTCACGCATCTGACGGGAGGTGAATACGCGCCGATCGCGGCTCTCGGAGGACTTCGTCGGCTCGTCGTCGGTCAGACGATCGAGCAGGCAGGGCTGGAGGCGCTCCGTCGGGGTGAGTTCAGCCATGGGCTTCCGCCTTCGGGTGCTCCGCATCCTCTTGGGCGTCGTCCTGCGGACCGAGCGTAATCAACTGGGTCTCGAGCATGGAAAACTCGCCCACATCCGTTGCGAACATCCGCTGCCCGAGGCCCGTGCAGTAATCCCCTTCGAAGTCCTGGAACGAGGTCTTCCGACTGAGCTTTTCTTCGTCGTCTCCGCTCGACACCGTCCCCGGATAGCGCACCGGGATGAGCCCGACGCCTTTCCCGCCGTTCGTCCAGATAAACTCCGCCTGTGCCCAGACCACATCGCGGAGACTGCCCGGCGGCTCAATCTTGATCGCACTGATGTGACCCGCGGGAACCCAGTAGTACTTGCCCTGCATGATGATCTCGACGATCGGTCCGAGCCGGTGGTCCGTGTCCGCGAACCACTCAAAGGGCTGTCCGTTCACCGTGCCCTCGATCGCGGGCGCGGCTTCGAACGCCCGGTCACGGAGTGCGGCGGCCGCGGCGTGCTCGCCGCGAGCGTGGTGGCCGACCGCCTGCACCATCCACCCCATCCACTCCGCGGGTTCCCCGAGCATGAGCGGCGTCCGCTTACCAGCGAAGACTTGGTCGCGGAGCGCCTCGCAGCGGATCGCGTTGCGGTAAAACTCAACCATGATCAGGTCTTTGGGCTTCAGATCGCCCAGCACATTGATCTGCGTCAGCGCCCGGTCCCATTCGCCGCGAACACAGAACAATTGGTAAAGCAACGCTCGGAACTCGGGATTCGCCGGGTCATTCCGGGCCGCGTCCTGCGCCGCGGCGAGCGCGTCGTCCAGGCGGGCTTCCTTTATGCAGTCTTCGGCTTTCATCGGACACCTCCCCACGCGCCTCGGTTGCCTTTTTCCCAGCACAGCACGACGGTGCGCGCGGAAGAAAGGGCGGGGCCCGCAAGCCCCGCCCCGTCAATGTACCAGATTCGATCGCCCGCCGGTCGCGGGCCGGGGCAACGGGAAAACCGCGTGGCCCCGGTAGGAGCGTCCGTTCAACCGGCCGGTCGAGCGGTGCTCTTGCTCTCCCCGTTCCGTCATGCGCTCAGAGCGGCTGGTTCTCCAGCGTGCTCCAGGCCGCCATGATCGCGGGTCCGGTCTTCCCGCCATTCCTCGGATCGGTCGGGGTGTACTCAAGGTGGATCTCGCCGTAGCGGAACCCGACCTCTTCGAGCGGGATCAGGTCTTCGCCTTCGGTCGACCCGCTGGGGGCGACGCGGGAGACAATCGCGTCCTTGAGGGTGTACTTCATGAAGACGGTCTTGTCCCCCATCGCCCGGCAGAGCTCGATCACGATCTCCGGGATCGGCTTCGCGGAGCAGGCGTGCATGAACAGGGCCGGGCTGGCGCTGTCGAGACGCTTCACGATGCTGACATCCCCGTGGTCGGCACGCCCGCCGGCGTGAGTGCCCTGGGCGGAGGCGGCGCCGCCCGTGTTCTGGTTGACCTGATGGCTGAACGCCTGGATCTCGATCCACTCGGCGTGCGCACTGTCCGTGCTGTCACCCTTGATGCCCTGAATCTGGCAGAATCCGTCGAAACTCATGGCTGTGCTCCCTTATGGCCCGAACGGGCCTGCTGTCGAATGTGCTGCCGGGGTCCCTGATAAACCCCGTGACCATCGCTACACCTGTCAAGCGAAATCTCTGAAATGGCGCAACGCGGTTGGCCGCAGATTCTCAAATTGAGCGATTCCCCGTTTCCCCAGAACCGAGCGCCATCGCCCCGTGGCGCCCGGCCCAACACGCGGCCCGACAAGTCGGCCGCCCTGCTCTGCGTCAGCCCTTCTGGCTCGGCAGTTTGCTGACCAGCCGCAGCGACACGCTGAGACCCTCGAGTTGATAATGCGGGCGAAGGAAGAACTTCGAGCTGTAGTAGCCCGGGTTGCCCTCGACTTCCTCGACGACCACCTCCGCGGCCGCGAGCGGACGGCGTGCCTTCGCATCCTCGCTCGCGTTCGCGGGGTCGGGCTCGACATACTGCATGATCCAGTTGTTGAGCCACTTCTCCATGTCCGCGCGTTCCTTGAACGATCCGACCTTGTCCCGCACGATGCACTTGAGGTAGTGCGCGAACCGCGTGGTCGCGAAGAGATAGGGCAGGCGTGCCCCCAGGTTCGCATTCGCTGTCGCGTCCGGATCGTCGTACTCCGCGGGCTTGTGCAGACTCTGCGCCCCCACGAACACCGCGTAGTCGGTGTTCTTCCAATGGCTCAGCGGCATAAACCCGTTCTTTGCGAGTTCCGCTTCGCGGCGATCGGTGATCGCGATCTCTGTCGGGCACTTCATGTCCACGCCGCCGTCATCGGTCGGGAAGGTATGGACCGGGAGCCCTTCGACCATGCCGCCCGACTCCACCCCTCGGATGGTGGTGCACCAGCCGTAGGTCTTGAATGCGCGAGTGATGTTCACGCCCATCGCGTACGCGGAGTTGGACCAGGTGTACTTGTTGTGATCCGAGCCCTCCGTGTCTTCCTCGAACGCGAACTCGTCGACGGGGTTGGTGTTCGCGCCGTACGGGATTCGGCTGAGGAACCGGGGCATCGCGAGCCCGATGTACTTCGAGTCCTCGCTGTCGCGGAGCGAACGCCACGACGCGTATTCCGGGCTCTGGAAGATCTTCGTCAGATCGCGCGGATTGCTCAGTTCCTGCCACGAATCCATGTTCATGACCTTGGGATCCGATCCCGCGATGAACGGCGCGTGGGCCGCCGCGGCGATCTGTGCCATCCCGCTGAGAATCTCGACATCCGGCGCCGAGTGATCGAAGTGATAGTCCCCGATCAGGCAGCCGTAGGGCTCTCCGCCCGGGCTTCCGTACTCTTCCTCGTAGATCTTCTTGAAGAGCGGGCTCTGGTCCCAGGCGGTGCCCTTGAACTTCTTGAGCGTCTTCGAGAGGTCCTTTTTGGAGATGTTCAGGACACGGATTTTCAGCGTCTCGTCCGTCTCCGTGTTGTTTACAAGATGGTGCAGCCCGCGCCAGGTCCCCTCGAGCGACTGGAAATCCTCGTGGTGGATGATCTGGTTGACCTGCTCGGTCAATTTCCGGTCGAGTTCCGCGATGATCGCCTCGATGGACTTCACCGCGTCGTCGCTCACGAGCGCCGTGTCAGCGAGCGCCTGCTCAGCGAGCGTCTTGACCCCCTCCTCGATCGCTTCTTTCTGCCGATCACTCTTCGGCTTGAAGTTCTTCTCAAGCAACGAGGCGAATTCGCCCGCCTCCAGGGTTTCTGCCGCACCTTGCGCTTCGGGATTCGCTTCAGCCATGATCATTCACCCCCTTCGCCGCCGCCGGACTCGCCGCCGCCGCTCGAGAGCGCCTGAAGCAGGCTGGGGTCCTTCAGGGCCTTCTGGATCAGTTCCTCGGCGTCGGACTTGCCGTCCATGTACGCGAGCAGATTGCTGAGCTGCTCGCGAGCCGTCAGCAGTTTGTTGAGCGCATCGACCTTTCTCGCGACCGCAGCGGGCGAGAAATCGTCCATGCTCTCGAAGGTCAGGTCAACGGAGAGGTTCCCCTCCCCGGTCAGTGTGTTCGGGACTTGGAACGCGACGCGGGGCTTCGAGCTCTTGAGGCGCTCATCGAAATTATCGACATCGATCTCCAGGAACTTCCGGTCCGAGACCGGCGCGAGCGCCTCCTCGGGTTTGCCCGACAGATCGGCCATCACCCCCATGACAAACGGGAGGTTCACTTTCTTCTCTGCGCCGTAGAGCTCGAGGTCGTACTCGACCTGCACACGCGGCGCGCGATTCCGCGCGATGAATTTCTGACTGCTTTGCTTGGCCATCGGCCTGCTCCCTTCAGATCGACCGCGAACGCGGTATCCCCGCTATCCCAGCCCCCCGCCGAATGGCACGCCGGGCCAGATTCCCGCTCCCACGCGGGGCCGAGAAGCTCTCAAGATACCAAATCGGATCCGGATGTGGGCCACGCATTCACACCGGATCGAATCCCATGAGCCCGCAGCAGGGTTCTTGGGGCATGCGGATTCCAAGACCGGCCCCCGCGGGGAGCTCCGCATCCGATACCGGTCAGGATTTCCGCGGGGCGAAATCAGACGCGCTCAACCGGACAGGCTCGTCCGGGACCTGCTTCGCGGCCGGCGGAGGCGCAGCCGGAGCCGGGGCTCCCTGGGGTGCAGGGGGCGGCGGTGCCGTGCTCACGGGCTTCGATGCGGCCTCGATCGCCTCATCGCCCCCGATCACGCGGAGCTGATCGATTGCGTTCGGGCTTAGTTCGCGGATGATGTCCATGAAGTCCATCGTGACAAGCCGCTGGGCCCGCCGGATTAGCATCGGCACCGGGCTCGACGGCTCGTATGACGCGTAGTAGTCGAGCACCTTGTTGAGAGCTCGCAGCACATCTTCCCTCGAGCGGACGCCTCCGCTCAGCGCGGGCCCGGATGCCTGTGCACCTGCCGAAGGCTCGCCTGACCCCGTCTCCGGGGCCACCGCTGTCTCCGCGGGCTCGTCCGGTACCGCCTCACCGGGGAACCGGGCGACGATCCTTTGAGTCAGCCGCTTATGAAGGTCGCCGACGATTGCGTGCCAACTCCCCAAATCTGCCGCGTTGCTCGCGCCGACCTTGTTCGTGAGCCACTGGTCAAGATCGCGGGACAGCGTGACGATTTCAGCGGCTGCTTCCCCCGCGTGCTTCAGGTCGTCACCGTCGGTGTCCTTGAAGGCACCGTCGATGAGACCTTCGGTCGGAGGGGAGTCACCTCCGAGCGACGCCGGGAGATCGCCCGAGGCGATCAGCAATTCCTTGAGCGCGAAATTGCCCAACTGCCGAGACGTCGCGAGCGGTACTTCCCGCAGGCGCTGCTGAAACCGCATCGGATCACCGTCTGCACCGATCGGCGCAGCCAGCGCTGCGATGAGATTCATCCTCATGAGCGGGTCATTGCCATCATCAGGATCCAACTGGGGATGGAACTGGTCCCAGTGCTGCTCGCACAGCCCCTTGACCAGTTTCAGACCGTCACGCAAACCGGCCAGGCCGTGCTGGCACATCAGCGCATCGGTGAGCAACATCGCGATACGGAGATCGATCGTGCGCTCGAACATCGAAACGCACCGATCCTTGATCTCTCGCCAGTTCGGGTCCTCGCTGTCCTCGACCAACTGACCATCGGGCGTGTACTTCGGCGGTTTACCCTCCGCATCCTGAAGCAACGCCACGAACTCAGCGTCGTACTCCAAGTCCGGCCCGCACGGCTCGTCCGGAGAGATCTCGCTGAGCAGTTTCTCGATATCGATCAATGCCACGGCTGCGCTCCCCTTTCGAGTCCCCCAAAAGAATAACCGGGTTCGCAAGGCGGTGCCCCGCGAACCCGGTTGGGATTCAGCTTCTGGCCTCGATGGTCAACGGACGCCCATGAGTACCGCCGGGCCGGTCTCGATGAGGTCGCGGAACGCCCGGGGCCCCATGTTGGGCTGCATCATCGTGAACATCTTGGTCTTCACGGCGCTGATCTCACGCTCGGTCAACCCGAGGACCCGAGCGGAGGCGACAACCTCGCGGAGCCGCTCGATCTCAACGACCGCGTCCCCGAACCGATCGGAGTTCGCTTGGACGAACGCGTAGAACTCCGCCGCGGTGCCGTCCTCGCCGACCTCGCTCGTGAAGGCTTCCCAGGCCTCGTCGAGCGTCGCCTTGATCTCCGCGTCCCGGCGGATGACCGAGACGGTTGCCGGATCGGCCTCACCGGACTCGCCCTGAGCGGTCTCGACCGGCGCGGTTTCCTTGAGCGCCTCGTCGTAATCCGAGACGAGGGTCGTCACGAGGGTCGGCTCGAGGCGACGCCGGGAGACCCGCGCGGTGTCGGACGAGCCCGCGAGGTCGTCAGGAAGGTCGATGAGGTAGAGGTTCTCGCTCGGCTGCTTGATCACGATGCCAAGGTCAACCAGAGCGTCGAGCGCGACCTGGCTCAGCGCAACATCCGCAACGACCGGCTCGGCTTGCTGCTCCTGCGGGACCGCGCCAGCCAGAGCCTCAGCCACATTCGTGTTGGTCGGGCCATCAGCCCTGACATCGAGGATGGTCGTGCCCGAGACGATCAGGTCCGAAACCGCCGTGTCGAGCGACTTGAACAGGAACGCGCCGGCGCTGGACTGGACCGACGCGTCGCCGCCCGGCAGGCTGAACTCCGGGTTATCGCCAGTCCCGAGGAGCGCGACGATCTGGCCGAAATCGATCGTTCCGCCGGCGACATAGTCAACGCCCGAATCCTGCGTCACCACACCCGTGGTGGGATCAAAGATATCGCCTGCTTCACGGAGCAGCACGGTCACCGCGCCATAGTTGACACTCATGTTTCCGATGGTCGTGATGTCGCCCAGCCGCGCCGTCGCGCCCGAAGCGTTCAGGCTGCCCAGCACGCTCATCTTCTCGCGAACGCCCATGAACAGGTTGTCCGCGTTCAGCGTGATATCGGTGGTGGAGCCGTTCGAGAAGAAGGCGTCAGAGTTGCCGAACACGACGGTCGCATTCGCGGGGACGAACCCGCGTCCATCGACAGCGTTGCCGTTGGCATCGAGGCCGAAGTTGAGGTTCAGCGTGCCGAGAGAGACGCGAGAGCCCACGCTGTCGTAGAGAGCAATGACCGGCACGCCAGAATCCACAACTTGGTTGGTGCCTTGGGGTCCCGGGATAAGCTGGCCGGAAGACCGGTCGACAATCAGCGTGAGCGAATCCGCGCCCGCATTCGTCCCGTCGACCAGGTCGAGGAAGCGAATCCCGGCGTTGGCGTCAGCACCGAACGACTGAACCGTCGCGTCACCCGAGACGATCACCGCGTTACGGAACAACGCGAGTCCATCGCTGAACACGCCACCGGTGAGCGTGGTGGATCCAACATCCGACGATGTAAAGGTCGAAAGCGGCGAATTCCCGCCCAAGCGGCCCTGGATAAGCGTGGTGATCGCATCCTCAAGCGTGAGGCTTGCCGCCGCACCGGCCGAGTCAATGTCGGTCAGCAATCGGAACGCGAGGGCGGACATCTGGGTATCACCTGCGAGGAGCGTCTGGTCCGCGGTCAGGTTCAGGTCCTTGAGCAGCGTGAGGTTGCTTCCGAGGTTGATTGTCCCCGCGTTGACGGTGAGGGTCCCGAGGCCACCCGGCCCGCCGACCTGCGCGAGATTCACAACGCCGTTCGAGCCCGTCGTTAGGGTCACCGTCTTGAAAGAATCACCGACGCCGTCGAGCAGCCCAGCAAACGACACGGAACCGTTGGCACCGACTGTCGCCTGGGCATCGCCGAGCGCCGCCGCGTTGTTGGCAAACAGGATGTCCGCGCCGTCCCCGGCCATGAACGCCGCGCCGTCCAGCAGCGTGATCACACCGCCAGCGGTCTGGAAGAGCTGATCACCTGTGGTCATCGCGCCGGTGAGGCGTAGCGTCGGCGACCCGACCAGCGAGAGGCGGGCGAGCGAACGGGCCGAGCCGATCGCACCGAGGTCCTCGCGGAGCGTGATCGCGCCGCCCGCGGTGTTCACATCGAGGAACCCGCTGCCGGGGTTGAGTCCGTTGATCGCATCGCCGAAGACAACCGCCCCGCCGTTGGTGTCGATATCAGCGGTCCCGAAGACATTCACCGGACCGTTGAACGCGACCGAGAAGGGCGAGGCCCCTTGGATCGCGCCGCCGATCTGGAGGTTGGGAGCGGTCATGCTGAGGGATGTCATGCCCGCCGTGCCGTTCAGGCCCGTGCCCGCGATCCGGACCAGGCCTCCGTTGCTCACAAATGCGACATCCCGCCCGATCGTCGCATTGCCGATGAGAATCTGCCCCGCGTAGGCATTCCCACCGATGAGCAGCGATGAGCCTCCTCCGAGGGGAAGGAGGTTCGCGAGCGAGGCGTTGGAGAGGTTGAGCGTGCCGGGAATCAGGCTCGCGTCGTCCCCAACCGAGATCGCCCGGGCGGCGCTGTTTCCGAAGGTGCTGATCCGGACCGTTCCGGCGGGCATGCCAGCGTTGATCGCAAGGGTATCGGTCTGCAGATCGAGCACGCCGAGCCCGACGCCGCTCGCACCGTTCAGGACTGTCGCGCCGTTGGTGCGGATCACCACGGACTCGCCTCCCGCGGAGACGAGGTTCGAGAGCACCACGCCGCCGTTGGCGCCGTTGGCGGTTGCGAAGAGGTTCGAGCCCCCAAGGACAATCTGGTTGTTCGCGAAATTGATACCTGCGCCAGCTCCGGTCGACTGGACGGTGAGATCTCCACCGAGATTCACAGAACCACCGAGGAAGGAGATCGTGCCGTTTGCGGCTGCGCTGCTGAGCGTCGCACCGCCGAGGAAGTTGTGATTCGCCGCGAGATAGGTCTGCGCCGAGTTGACGACCTGAATCCCGGACCCGAAGGTGATCGTTCCACCAGGCCCGGCGTTGATGACCAAACCGTTTCCGGCGCCGGCGATGCTGGGCAACCCGAGCGAGACCGTGCCACCGTTGCCAGTGGCGATGTTCGTGCCGGTTGTCAGCACGGCAGAGTCACCCGCGAAGCCGTTGAGCGCGATCGCCGCCGGCCCGGAGGCGTTGTAGCTCCCACCGTTCAGGGTCAGTGTTCCCGCCGCCCCATTGTTCAGCATCGCATAGGTCTGATTGCCGATCGTGAAGACATTCGACACCGCGATCGTGTCGCTCGTGAGCGAAACGGAGCCCAGACGCGAGGCGATGGCGTTCGCACCGATTGCGCGGTCCAGTTGGATCGAACCCGCGTTCACGGAGAGCGACTCTGTGCCGCCCGTTCCGACGACCGCGGCCTCGGAAAGGAACGCCCCGTCAAGCATCGCGTTGACCGCGACACCGCTGGAGATCTGGAGCGTCGCGTTCGCGCCCCCACCCTGATCGATGAACGAGAGGGTCTGCACATTGGTCCCGGGGGTGACCCCCGCGAACGCGATCGCGTTGCCAGGAGCCCCGGGCCCATCACCCAAGAGGTTGAAAGCATCGGCCGTGTAGACCTGGGCGGCGGCGTCGTACCGCTGCCCGCGGAAGTTGATCGTCCCGCCGGTCGCGTTCAGCGACGCGAGTTGCACCGCGGGGCCCACATCGAACAGCGTGACCGTGCCGTTCGGCCCAGCGTTGATCGTGAGCGAGCCTCCGCCCACCGCGGCGTTGATCGCCGCGGCGACCTCCGCGCCCGCCGGGACGGGGACCGTGTTCACGAACGAGATCAGACCGTTGCCGGTGTCGGTCAGCGCCGCGCTGTTCCCCGCGGTGAGCGACGAGAAGAACCTGACCTGCGACGCATTGGTCTGCACCGATGCGTTATCCGCGAGCACCGTCGGCCCGAAGAAATTCACCCCGGCGGCGCTCGTCACGAAACCACCAGAGACAGTGGTGTTCCCAAAGACATCAAGCTGCGCGACACCCGTCAGAGGCGTCCCGCCGATCAGTGTTGTGCTGCCGTTGTAGGCCGCAAAGTTGGCGCGATCGTTGCTCCCGAGCGAGAGCGTCCCGATCGAGCCGGCGTTGAGGGTCGCGATCTCGCCCGCGTCGATGCTCATCGACCCGGCGTTCGCCCCGCCGAAGGTGAGCGAGTCGCTCGTCGGATCGAGAAGAAGGTCGGTCACGAAAAGGGCGTTGCCGATGTTCGCATCCGCCGCAACAACATCGATCGACGCGAAGGGTGACCCACCACCGCCGCCGACGAGATCGCCCGTCCCCAGCGACACGGTATCGGTCGCACGGAGCACCATCCGCGAGCCCGCGGCGTTGGCGCGTGCTCCGAACAGCGCGACATTCCCGCCGGCGCCGTTCGCGTTCAGTTCCAGAGTGCGGCCGCCCGCGACATTCAGGTTTCCGCCCAGGAACGAGATATTGGTGGTCACGCCCGTTGTGCCGAATGCGTCACCAAAGACGGTGTCGGCATTCGCGAGGTTGTGGGCACTCGCGTTCAGTGTCAGCGTCTCGGCGGCGTACCGCGTCCCCGCGTAGTCCACCGTTCCCGCACCCGCCTGGATCTCAACCAAGCGAAGGAAGTTGTCCGCCGCCCCGTTCGCAAGCACATCACCCAGCGTGACACCGCTGCCGAACGAGTTGATGTTCAGGTCGGCGTTGTTCGCGCCCGAAGGATCGCGGACAACCGACTCGCCCGCGCCGTCCGCCAGGAGGACCCCGCCCCCGGCGAAGGTGTTGAGCGTGAGGTTGGTATCGCCAGCCGAGGCATCGAGAACCACCGAACCGAGGCTGATCTGTCCATTCGCGCCGAGCGTCCCGATCGAGCGATCACCCGCGACGGTCAGCGGGCCCATGATCGACACGGCCCCCGAGGTCGCGAGAATGTTGCCCGCGAGGTTCGTCGCGGCGGCATCGATCTCGAGCGCGTTTCCGGTGCCGTTCGGCGCGAGCAGCGCGATCAGGTCGCCGTCGTTGCCGAGGCTCACGGTGCCGGCGCCGCTCGTCGAGGTCAGCGAGTTTGCGAAGAAGAAGTCGTTCACCGAGAATGTGCCGGTGAGCCCGTTGACCGCAACATCGCCGATCGACTGGAGGATCTGCCCGACCTGCCCGTTGAAGGTGAGGTCACCGAGCCCCGCGAGATTGATCGTGAGGTCTTCCGTCGCAACGCCGGTGCCCTCGACCGTTGAGCCGAAAAGCATGTTGCCCACGCCGTTCAGCGTCAGCGAGACACTGTCCGTGAGCGTGACACCGCCCTGGAACTCCATGCCCCCGGCCGCGATATCACCGCCCAGCGAGAGCGTGGAATCGAAGAGGACCCCGCCGAACGCTGTGTAACCGGTCTCGAGCGTCACAGGGCCGCTCATTGTGAACAGCCCGGTGGTGTCGGTCCGGAGCCCCGCGCCCGTTCCGGCGAATCGCAGCGAGCCCGCCGTCGCGGACACGCCTGCCGCGTTCGCGTCAAAAATCGTCTGGGGTGCCGTGACATCGAGGCTCCCGAACGACCATGTGCCCGGCAGGTTGATGAAGGCCACGCGGTTGCCCGCGCTGATCGTCATATCGCTGCCGACACCCACCTGGGGCGTCAGGGCGTTGTTGTCATCACCAAGGAGCACCTGGCTCGCCGCCGCGTTCGCCGCGATGTTGACCGTCGGCGCGGTCAACGCCCCGAGCATGACCGCCGAACCGGGTGTCCCCCCGACCGCGTCGATCCGGAAATCCGCGACCTGCCCGGCGCCCTGGATGTCGATGCGAGACAGCGGCGCCATAAAGATCGAACCGGGCCCCGCGTCACGATCCGCGGCGACAAAGCCGACCTCGTTCACCGCGTTCGCGATCGCGAAAAGGCTGCCCCCGCCCATCACGAGCGAGGAATTGACACCGAAGGCAACCCGGCGACCGGCGAACAGCCGCAGCGAGTTGGTCTCGCCCGGGTTCTGCACGACCTCCGCAAACGGCGCGAACACGATGTCGTTGTTCGCCTTGAGCATGACATCGCCCGCGACGCCGCCGTTGAGCCAACTGCTCAGCAAGTCGTCATGGATCGTTGTGGTCAGGGAAGAATCAACCGAGAAATCATCGACATCGCCGATCGCGGTCGCCCCGCCCACATCCGTCGGCGTGATGTAGATGTTCTTGGGATCAAGCAGGAGGGTGCCGTTCCGCACCGCACCGCTCAGGTCGAACGAGCCGTTGAAATCCAGGTACCCGAGCGAACTGACCTCCGCGAAGCCGCCCTTGTTCTGGCCCCGACCGCTGATGCTCCCGCGGAACACCGTCGCGCCGTCGGACCAGACGATCGCCCGTCCCGCGTGCCCGTGCCGGGTCGCGTCGACCGAGAGCGAGGTCGCGCTGTCCACGAGCGTGACCTCACTGCGCAGGCGATCGCCCACGCCCTGGTAGTCCCCGCCGATGTGGATCTCGCCGCCCGCGCGGGCGCCGCTCGCGTCGAGTTCGGCGCCGTAGAGGCCGATCCGCCCGCCGAGCACATCGATGGACCCGCCCCGTCCAGTGTCGCTCGTCGCGTCGATCTCGCCGCTGACCTTCACGGTGCTCTCCGCACCGCCCGCGACGCGGACCGACGACCCGCGGATGACCGAGGTGTCGTACAGCGCAAGTGCGAAGTGGTCACCCACACCCGCGATGACCCGGCCCGATCCCGCGTCGATCACCCCGTGGTTCTCCACCCCGACCCGTCCGTTGTTGGACGCGTCGCCGGAGATGCGGGCGAAGACTCGACCGCCCTGCTCACCCAGGAGGACATCCTTACCGGCCGACATCGTGATCAGACCATCCGGCGCCACGACGCTCCCGAAGTTCGCCACCCGACGGCCCACGAGGTGCGCTTCGCGGGACGCGGAGATCTCGCCGCGGTTGACGACCGCCCCCTGCAGATCTGTGAACCGGTTCACATTGTTCAGGAAGTCGCGGTTCGACATGTTGCCGGCCGCCGCGTAGAGCCCGCCGACATTAATCACCGAGTTCTGCCCGAAGTAGATCCCGGCCCGGTTGACGAAGTAGACATTGCCGTTCGCGAAGATCGACCCGTTGATCAGGGTCGGCATATCGCTCGAGATCCGGTTGAGCACCCGCGACTGGGCGTTGGGCTGCACGAACCGCACCGACTCGAAGCGGTTGAGGTTAAACGAGTCGTAGTTGATGATTGCGCGATCACTGGTTGTGATCTGCGTGTGGTTCCCGCTTCGGAAGAATCGCGCCTGCCCGTGAACCACCTGCTCGCCCTGGGGCCCCGCGAGCGCAGGGACACTCACCACGCCCGCCAGCACGCCCGCGGTGATCAGCCCGCCCCGCATTCCGCGGCGGCCACGACCCTCGACCCGGCTCTTCGATTGACGATGCGTCATGTCGGTGTCCTCTTTTCTCTTCTCTCGGCAAACGCACGATCCGCACAGACGGCGCCCTGGGGAGAGCGCCCGTAAGTCCAGTCTACATCAGGATCAACGAAACTAGTAGAGCAGCGTGAAGACAAAGTGCCACCGCTGCGTCCCTACAGTCGTCGGAGTCGGTGTACCCGACGCGATCTCGTCCAGAACGATGCCCCAGTCGGTCCGAAAACTGAAATTCTGCGCGAGTTGGATCTCGAGCCCGAGCCCCGTGCTCAGCAGGCTCTCCTCGCTCTCGAAGCCGAGCGCGCGGCTGTTCTCGACATACCCGGCATCCAGGAAGGCTTTCGCGATGAAGTCCCAGTCAGGCGGGAGTCCCTCGCTGTCCCTCGCAACGCGGAAAGGTCGTCCGAAAACCGTTGGCGGGTTGTCGTCCACCGGCAGCGCGTTGGGCAGGTGGAACCGGTATTCAACGGTGCCGAAGATGCCCGAATCGCCCGCGACGACCGACTCGTCGTACCCGCGAACCCGATAGAGGCCGCCGCCAACCGTCTGGTAGTTCGGAACGAGGCGGTTGTTGAACGCATACTGCCCGCTCACGCTCATCGCGATCTCGTGGACGAGCGCCCGGTTGCCCGCGTTCCACGAGCCCACGCCATCGAGATAGAAGCTGAAATCCACATCGAGATGCGCGACGGTCCAGTCCTCATCGGGATTCAAACGACCCAGGCGTTCGAGCTTGCTCTCGCTCGTTGAGAGCAGTTCGTTGAGCGAGACCTCGAGACCCGCGTCGGCACCGAACGCGTAATTCGCTCGCCGACGCTCCGCACGAACACCGAAGTCCGCGACAAGCACATCTTCCTGTCCGCGCCCGTCAACCAGACCGACATTGATCACTTCGATATCACGCCAGAACGCACCGCCGTACGCATCGACGAACAGATCATCGACCTGCAGGAAGTTATAGATCAGCTCGCCACCGAACCCGAAAGTCCGTCCCTCGAACCGCTCGTTGGCAACGCCGACATCGCTCGCACGGTACTCGGTCCACTCGCCGTTCACCTTGCCCCGGAGACGCCCGTCCGGCGTGATCGGGAACTCGTACGACCCGATCGCGGCGTGGCTCTCCCGGAAGTTGCTGGTGATGTAATCGAGCGTGAGGATGTCGTCGAAGCCGAGCAACTGGTTGTGGACGAACCCGAAGCGCTCGCGCCACTCATCGGTCTGCTCCGTGCCCGTGTTGGAGAGCTGGAAGTACGCGGTCCAGGGCTTGATCTCCTGCACCAGATACTGCACCTCCGCGTCGCCCTGCGTCTCGGGCTCGCCCGGGATGCTTGCGTCCGCGATCGCGACATCCACCCGCCGACCCGGATGACGGCTCTTCTGGAACGCGTAGGTGTTCAGCGGTTCGAATCGGAGCAGCGCGTTGGGCCGGTCCGCCTCTCCCGGCTTCAGGGGCGAGCCACGAACAATGGTCCGGTGCTTGTCGCTGTCCAGCCTGTCCTCGGTCGGGATCCGGTCGCCCGATGCGATGGTTTTGATCCGTGTAACCTGAGGCACATACACGAGGATCGGGAGCGTGGTCACCCCGTAATCCGACCGTTCGTCGTAGTAGCCCTCGATCTCATCAGGCCCGATGCCCTTGTCGGGGTCGGGGGTCACGAGCACACCGACGATCGACTGCTCCCGGAACGACCGCAGCACCGCCGCAAGCGATGCCTCGAATGCGCTGAAATGCAGCCTTTCCGGGCCGTCTGCACCGAGGTCCGCGAGACGGACCGGATCGCCATCCCCATCCCGGGCGATGAGCCCGCTCGGTGTCCGGATGAGCCGAACCGTGATCTCCCCCAACTCGTCCGCCGACGGAAGCGCCGGGTGCGGCTTGGGATAGCTGAACTCGAAACCCGTCATCACGAAAGGCGACGCCCCGTCGAGAGCCTCATCGATCGGGATGTCCCGCACTGGAAGCTCAGCAGGATCAACCGGGTTCCCCGCGGCCGGCGCGAGACGAACGGGTTCGACGGACGCGGACCGGTCCATGCGTGCCGACGGTTCACGCTGGTGATCATCCGGATCAGTTGTGTCCACGATCACCGGTGCAGATCGCTCCTCGTTGACCGGGGAGGATTCTCCGCTCCCGCGGGGAGGTTTCGTCTGCCGGACCGTCACGCCGTCGGTCGCAGATCCGGGATCCGCGACAGGCTCGGACACGGGTTGACTCTCCGACGCCGGAGCGTCGTTCGCGGGCGCCGGTGCGCTCACTCGGACTCGGCTCGGATACACAACGAGACGCAAGCCCGCATCACCGGCGCGATAGTCCTCGCCTTCGCCGCGCAGCAGAATCTGCGTGGCATCCGGCACCACATACGCCTTGGTTCCGGTTCGCCGAATGAACTCCGCGTGCACCGCCTCAAGCAACGCACGGATCCCGGACGAATCGATCCGCGCGGGTTGGCCCGCTCCGAACGATGCGATCGGCATGACGACCGCGGTGCCGGCCTCACCCCCGGGCGCCACGAGCAGACCATCGGCAAGCCGGACCAGTTCGACACTCACCGACTCGAGCGATGACGATTCGACCGGAGCCGAGGTGCCCGGCGCGTAAACCACCTCCACATCCCCGATCGGAAACGCCCGCCCCTCGACCGCGGATTCGGCCGCGATCGTGCCGCTCGTGATCAAACCGCCCGCGCATATCGCGGGCAACGCCCAGCCGGAGAGCCCGACCGCCGACCCGCTCGCGATCGCGAGTGCTCGCACATTCCGCCTCATGTTTCTTCCCATCTGGGCACCCCGCTCGTCGAGAAAGTGAACCGACACCCGATGTTAGCACAAACTACAGAGACCCACGAGGACCGTGACAACTCCCAGCGCGTTAATCCACGATGCGCAGAAACGGCGCATCGGCGAGTTTCTCGCTCACCACGACGACCAATGGCGCCTCGACCCCCGGTGAAAACGCCAGTCGGAACCCTACATCCGTGAAGCCCAGTTTTCCCGGCTCGGTCGCCGGTTCGATCCCCCGGTCCACCGGCAGCGAGGAAGGCGAGAGCGCCGATCCGCCGATCACCCTCAGTCGCAGACCGGCCGCATCGGACGCGCGGCGAACCGCGTCCTCGATCGTCCCGCGATCGCCCAGCGGGACACCTGATTCGAGTGAGCCGATCACATACTCCGCGACATTCCCGATCAGATGGTTGAATCCTCGGGTCCCGCCGGCATCAACAGCAGCAAACCAGAGCGTCCCATCCGAACCCGGGTACGACTCGGCCGCCGCGCCCACCGGCAAGCCCTCCATCCCGTCCGCGAACGACTGCTGATCAGGCCAGACGACCGCAATCCCGGACCCGAGCGACAGCGTGTGTGCACGCTGGGTGTCGAATGTCTCATCGCGCAGATTCATGCCCTCGCCCGGCACGAGGTCGATCGCCCCGGCGCTCGCCGCACGCCACTCCGCTTCGGTTGGCAATCGACACCCCGCAGCAGCGGCGAGTGTCACCGCCGCGTGCGCCGAAAGACGCTGAATCGGATGGTTGTCCCCCGGACGCCCGACGCGATCTTCCATCCCTTCCGGGTAGAACGGCCGATCGGGCGTGTCGTTTCGTTCCACCCAAGTCCGTGCGCGCCGGATGGTTCGGTCGCCCCGGAACGCCCCCCAAGTCCACACTCGCGGGCCGAGCCGCGTATCGGGAAGCGGGTCCCAGTCATCCGGAAGTGCTCCGAGCAACGCATCGCGATACGGTCCCCCGAGCGCGTAGCCCGTCATCAACCAGAGCGGCGCTTCGGTTTCCGAAAGATAGAACACCCCCGCTTCCGGAGACTCCACGAGCCTGAAACCCAGCCGCTTCGGGTCCCCGCCCGGATCCCAGGTGTACACGAGTCGACGCCCCCCGTCGAAAGGCTCGACCGTCCACCCCGCACGGGCGGGCCCGATCACGCGATAGTCAATCTCCCGCCCTTCCCTTGCTTCGAGTTCGTCGACGAACGAACCGACCCAGGACGCCGCATCTGCATTGTCAGCCGCAGCCGCCGCGATCGCTGCGAGTTCCTCAAGCAGACCAGCACGGTCCAGTTCATCGCCCCGCGCGACGCGCCCGCGGAGGGATTCGACGAACCAGTCGAACCGGATCGCACCGGTCAGCCCCTCAGGATCCACACCGAGCCGCATCGCAACGGGGACCAGCGCCGCGAATTCGTCGGGCGACGCGTCGCGTGCGCACGCGAGCCAGCGTCGCGTCGCGGTGTCCCGGATCGCCGAAGCGACAGGGGCGGCGATCTCCGGGTCGAGCGTCTCCGTTGCCGCGAGCAACTCCTGCGCCACGCTTGCATCGGCCGCGATGTTCGCGTGGTCGCCCAACCACGCCGGATCCTCACGCTCGAGACGAGTCCACGCAACCCAACGAGAAGCGGCGGGGAGAGATTTGTCTTGGGCCATCGCACGGAGCACACCCGGTTCGCTCGCCAGCAATGCGCTCGTGTACGACGCCAGTCGACCGAACGCCTCGGCCTCGCGAGCCCGCGCCGCGGTCCATGATCCATGCCACGAAGCGGCCGCCACGCCGACCGCGACCCCCTCGATGTGGTCCACTGGCAGCAACCACCGCGCCATCGCCCTCGTGAGCCGGTCGTAGAGCCTCTCGTCTTCCGCGAGTTCCGCGACCCACTCGTCGTAGCCGCTGAAATCGGCGTCCTCACCATCCGCGATCGCAGCGGCGACGAAAGCTTCGCGCTCACGAGCAGCAGCAAGACGCAGCGTTTCGGTCGCGTCCCCAAACGAGGCGGCCCCGATCGACGCGATCGGCAGCCGGTCTTCGATTTCAGCCAGACGGCTTCTCGCCGCATCGATCGCCCTGGAGAACCGGACAACATCGCCGTCGGCTTCATAGATCTCGATCGCACGATCCCGGGCGTCCACCCAGGCCGAGTCGACCGCACCGGATCCTGTTGAGCTGATCGCCGATTCGGCGCGGAGTTCCGCGATGTACCGTTCCACCTCGACCGCCCGGCGACGGCGTTCGGCATCGATCCGCTCGGCGATCGTTCCCGCGAGCGAGACGAGATCCGTGGTTTCACCAACCACGCGTTCCCTGGTCGCCTCATTCCAAGGCACGCCAGCAAGCGCGTCTGAAGACGATGCGTACGCCCCGAGCATCCCAGCGAGCTCAGCAGTCTCCGCGTTCGGCGACTCGGCCTCCAGCGCCGCGAGTGCATCGCGGAACTCGCCGACCGAGGGAAGCCCCGCGAGGCGACGCCTCGGATCGGTGTCAGGATCAAGCAGGTAGAGAGCCGGATCGGAGACCGCCTCCCCCCACGCTCTTATGTAAGCGAGAGAAGCACGCTCTCCCCGGGGCTGCCCCACCTGCGCCATCCGCGCCGAGAGCAGCTCGGGATCGACGCGATCCAACCCCTTCTCCGCAGACTGCCCGACGGCGGAGGCCAACTCGGCCCATTCCGAGGCTCGGGCGCCAACAGTGGAGAGCCAACCCTCGAGGGTCTCGGCCCGCACACCCCTCGCCGGATCGAGCGACAGAGCGACATCCAAAATGCTCGCGTTCTCCAGTTTCCCAAGGTCGTTCTGAGCGCGTTCGAACAACGCAAGTTGGTCGGTTACCGCAACGATCGCCGGTCGCAGCTCGACGGTCCGGTGCACGGCTGCGGCGACCGACTCACCATCATCCGCTTCGAGCCCCGCAACGATCGGCTCGATGAGCCCTTCCCCGTCCCCGCCCGCTTCACCGACCCTCTCGAAGAGCCGCTCGAGTTGCGCACGGGTCTCCCATGATTCCGCGAACATCGCAGCACGGACGGCGTCTATCGCCGATTCGCCCCGGTCGATCGTCTTCTCGAACCCGTCCTTGTAGATGTCGTCCGGCGGAGACTCGACGAGCGATGAGAGACTCCTGAATCGACCCGGTGTCGCCAGCAGCGGATCGACCTCGTCACCCGCGGCCTCCGCCCGATCGATTGCGCTGAGCAAGCCGGGCGCAAGCGATGGATCTTCCCTCACCCGTGATCGGTCGAGCGTCTCGACGAACGGCTGAAAGAAACTCCCGTAGGAATCGCACCATGCACGGAACGAGGCCAGTCGCTCGGGCGAGGGGGAAGACCCCGTCACCTCCGGGATGAGGGCCTGATCGGCTGAGGGGGCCTCTTCGTCATCGGGGACACCGCGTGACACCTCCGCCGGACCAGGTTCGGACGGACTCGCGCCGCCTCCGCTTCCCGTGAAGATGCGCGCCAGCACGATTGAAAGAACCACCACGGCAATCACGATCGCAGCGACGACGATTATCGCCGTGGGCTTCTTCGGGCTCGAGCTCGCTTCCGCAGGACGCATCGGTCGTTTCGGGCGCAGGAAGGGCGCCAGGCGTTCCTGCGGGACATCCACGAAACACGGATCGGTCTCGCGGATTTCCCCCCGCTGCGACCGCTCGATCAACTCAGCGAGCGTTGCGCCGATCTCACCCTCGATCGTGAAGGGAATATCTGAGGTGAGCGGATAGCTCTCCGTTCCCGCCTGCAGGCACGAAAGAGTCGAAGGCCCGAGTTCACCAACGATCACATCCACCCAGCGGCGCCCATCCTTGACAGCAAAGAAGAGCGGGACGAGCGGGTCGATTCTGTTGAGCAGAAGCCGGCACCAGAGCCCGATCGATTCCGGTTCACGCCCGAGCTCACCAACGCCGTTCGGACTCGGGACACGGAGGTGCTGTCCGCGCACATCCACCGACCGGCTCCGGCTCGCGGTGCCGCTGCCGTCCGGCTTCGTGAACGCCCCCATCTCGCGCTCGACCTGGTACAGGACCCGCTTGAGCCCCACGCCGCCGTCGCCGAGCGCCCCGCCCGCGATCAGGTCAGCCGCCGAGCCGGGCCGACCTTCTCCCGCGACGGGCTCACCATTGAGTTCGGGAGCGAACGACGCGAGTTCGCCGAGTTCGGTCCTCATGCGATCCGTCGCACCGATCACTTCGGCAGCGGTCGAGACCTCCTTGAATGTCGCCTCGAGCCGGCGGAGCCGCTCCAGAACGGGACCGGCAACGAAGGAGAACGGCAACCCCTGGCACATCGCGCACGCGATCATCGGATATTTCTTCCGACCCTTGCCGTCACTCGATGACCACATCCGCCCGACGATCATCCCATCCGCTTGACGCCAGAAAAACGAGTGGGCGAACCCTTCATCGCGTTCGCCCTCCGGAAGCGCCTCCCATGTCCCGGCGTTGATCACCCCACCGATGCCGTCGACATAGAGCCGTCGCTTCACCGCGACGAGCCGCTCGGTATCAAGCCCGATGTCGTCGAGATGATCGTTCCAGCCGGGGTGCTTGCCGAGCACCGCGAGCCAAACCCGCCGGGAGCTCACCGCGATGTCAGGGTCGGTCTTCGGCATGCTGCCCCGCTTCTCTTCCCGTCGCGGACATGAACGCCCGCGGCGTGGTTCACCGCCAGTCCGCTGCCATCGGCCAGTCACGCCTGAGCTCACCGAGCCGCGACGCTTCGCCTTCGGAGAACACGGCCCCCATCCAGAAGGTCCTCCCGTTGCTCAGCGCGATCGGCAGCGGCCACACCGTCTGCCCATCAATCGGCTCGCCTCTTTCCTGCACGAGCGCGACGA
>MDTD01039104.1_pt1 | contig 65526 bp, 68 predicted proteins | sample 811221 | NCBI WGS metagenome assembly MDTD01 (sample SAMN05326646, study PRJNA326480) | marine metagenome | isolation source: seawater | place: Pacific Ocean: South West | collected 2011
CCTGAAGCGGCGCGGAATCGCCGCGCCCGAGCGACGGAAGGATGTCCGAATCCTGCCGGCAAGCGGCATCGAACAGCTGCGCCGCCGTCATCGCCCCCAGCGTGTAGGTCGGAAAATAGCCGAAATCGCCGCCGGCCCAATGGATGTCCTGAAGGCAACCCAGCCGGTCGTTGGGCGGCGTGACGCCGAGCAGCGACTGCATCTGGGCGTTCCATGCCTCGGGCAGGTCGGCGACGGCGAGATCGCCGTCGATCATTTCCTTCTCCAGCCGGTAGCGGAGGATGACATGGGCCGGATAGGTGACCTCGTCGGCATCGACCCGGATCAGGCTGCGCTCGACCCGCGTGTAGTGGCGGTGGAGGTTTTCCGGCTCCCACGCCGGCCCGTCGCCGCCGAAAGCGTCCCGCATCAGGGGAGCGACGAAGGTGATGAACTCGCGGCTACGGCAAGCCTGCATCTCGACCAGCAGCGACTGGCTCTCGTGGATGCTCATGCCGCGGGCGTCGCCCACCGGCTGGTAGCGCCATGCCTGCGGCAGGTTGAGCTCGTAGAGCGCGTGGCCGGTCTCGTGCAGCACCCCCATCAGCGAGCTCATGAAATCCTGCTCGTCGTAGCGGGTGGTGATGCGGAGGTCGTCGGGCGTCCCGCCGCTGAACGGGTGGTGACTGACGTCCAGCCGACCGCGGTCGAACGGGAACTTGAGAACCCCCATCAGCCGGCGCCCTAGCTCCTCCTGCTTCGCCACCGGGAACGGACCCGAAAACGGCAGCAAGGCCGGCCCGCGGCCCTGATGCTCGAGAACGCCTTCCAGGAAGTCGGGGAGGAATTCCGCCAGATCGTCGAACAGGGTGTCGATGCGGGCCGAGCTGCCGCCCGGTTCGTACCCGTCAAGCAAGGCATCGTAGGGGCTGCAGCCGAAAGCGGCGGCCTTGGCGGCGGCCTTTTCGCGGACGAGGCCGAGAAGCGTCCCGAGCGCCGGCGCGAACGTCGCGAAATCGTCGTTGGCCCGCGCTTCGCGCCAAACCATCTCGGTCTTCGCCGACTGCCGCGACAAGGCATCGACCAGACTGGCGGGCACGGCGACGGCATGGCGCCATTTCCGCTTCATCTCCCGCAGGTTCGCCGACTGCCATTCGTCATAGGCTGCACCGTCCGCCTCGGCGGCGGCGATGAGATCGCCCATCGCCGGGTCGGTGATCAGCTCATGATGGAGAACGCTCAAGGTCGCGAGTTGCTCGGCGCGGGAATCCGCCCCACCGGGCGGCATCATCGTCGCCCAGTCCCACTGCAGGATCGCGCTGGCGCCTTCGATGTTGGCGATGCGCCGGAAACGGCGCTCAAGCTCTCGATACGGCTCCATGCTGCGAATCCGTTCCGTGAGAGGGAAAACCGAGGCGGCTGCCGGCCCAGAACGCGGATGCGAGGCTGCCGAAGACGATGACGCCGAGCGCCAGATGAAGGGCGCCGATCCACACCGGCACGCCCATCAGCACGACACCCGCACCCAGGGCGACCTGAAGCACCACCACGCTCGCCGCCATGTTGGCGGACTTGCGGACCGGCCCCCGTTCCATGCCCCTGAGGCTGGCCGCGAGCCCCAGCGTCAGGAGCGAGGCGATCAGCGCCAACAGCCGATGGCCGTAATGGAGACTGATATAGGGGTCGGCCATGTCGGGGATCACCGCGCCGTTGCAGAACGGCCAGGTCGTGCAGGCGAGCGACGCGCCGGATTTGGCCATCATCGCTCCGCTCGCGACCGTGACCAGAGCGATCAGCGCGGCAATGCCGGCCAATGCGTGGATTCCGCCACCGACGGCATCCGGCCGCGCTTGCGAACCCGCGCGGCGATAGGCGAGCAGAAGAACGGCGAGGAACAGCAGTGCGACCGACAGATGCACCGCCACCGACCAGGGGCTGTTGCGATCGAGCACGGTGAGGCCGCCGAGGCCGGCCTGGATGATCACCAGCAGAAGGGCCGTGACCATGATCCCGAAAAGGCCGCGGTGGCGCGAAGCCAGCCGCCAGGCAAGGACCGTCAGAATCAGGACCAACGGCCCGACGACGGCACCCGCCGTAAGGCGATGGACCCATTCCAGCATGATCTGGAAGTAGGCGTAGTCCGTGCCACCCAGCGCGGCGATTCCGTCAGGCGTCGGAACCAGCATGCCGTAGCAGCGCGGCCAATCGGGGCAGGAAAGGCCCGAGTTGGTCAGGCGCGTCACGCCGCCGAGGATGATCTGGACGAAAGTGAAGAAGATCGTCACGCCTGCGAGGCGACGAAACCAAACCATCAACTCTCCCCGGAGTCTCTCCTGAAATGCGCGAGAACGTACACGCCCAATAGCGCCCCCGCCAGCGCGAACCAGGTAATGGCGTATTGCAGGTGGTTGTTGGGCAGCTCGGGCAGCCGACCCATCGGCGCGGGGTAGGTTCCGGCCGCCGATCCGTTCGTTCCCTCAGTGGGCATGGCCATCACATAGACCGGCGCGAGGGCGTAACCCGTCTGCTTCGACAGCGCCGCCAAGTCGACCGAGAACCACTCCCGGTCCGCGGGGCGGTTGTCGGGGGTGAAGGACGAGACCGTTTCCGGCACACGCGCGAAGCCCTGGATCACGACGTCGCCCCGAGGTTCGTCATACGGCGCGACGTCACCGGACGGGTCGGCGGGCACCCAGCCGCGATCGACGAGAACCGGCGGCGCGTTCTCGCGCACCAGAGGCGTCAGCAGTTCGATCCCAAGCTGTCCGTCACGGACCCGCGCCATGAGATGCTGGGCCTGATCGTGGGCGTACTGGCCGGAAACGCGCACCGGCCGGAACGACCAGTCGGCCGGCTGGTCGATTTCGGCCGGCAGATCGACCGGCGGCAAATGGCCGCGCTCGTCGATGGCCGCGATCAGCCCGCGTTTCCATTCCAGGCGCTCGACCTGCCAGTACCCGAGACCGAGCAGAACGACGAAGGCCGGCAGGGCGATCAGCGTCGCCGCCAGCTTCGGCCGAAATTTCCGTCGCGACCGCTCAGTGCGCGTCGCCATCACCCCCGTTACCGGTCCCGCCGAGGAGATTGTGCTTGTAATGGAGCGCGATCATCGTCGCCTTGAATGGCCGCAACATGCCGATGGCCAGAACCAGGATCACCGGCAACCACAGGATCGCATGGACCCACAGCGGCGGCGCAAAGGCGACCTCGGTGTAAAGCGCCAGTCCGACGACGATGAAGCCCACGATCAGAACGATAAAGACGGCGGGGCCGTCGCCCGAGTCCTGGGCCCTGAGGTCGAGACCGCATGACGAGCAGCGGTCGGCGACCGTCAGGAACCCTGAATACAACTTACCCTGTCCGCAACGCGGACACCGCGACCGGAGTCCTGTCGAGAACGGAGAGAGCTGCGGGTAGTCGTCTCTTTCGCTCACGCCGCGCCGATCGCGTCAGCCGAAGAGGGGGGCCTCAGGCCCCACCCCACCAGTAGATGCCGCAGAACAGGAACAGCCAGACGACATCGACGAAATGCCAGTACCAGGCCGCCGCCTCGAAGCCGAAATGGTGGTCGGGCTTGAAGTGGCCGAGCGACGTGCGGATCAGGCAGACGATCAGGAAGATCGTGCCGATGATCACATGGGCGCCGTGGAACCCGGTCGCCATGAAGAAGGTCGAGGCATAGATGCCGTCGGTGAACCCGAACGGAGCATGCATGTATTCGTAGGCCTGGACGCAGCTGAAGGTGAGACCGAGCAGGACCGTCAGCGCCAGCCCCTGGATGACCTGCTTGCGATGGCCCTCACGCAGGGCATGGTGCGCCCAGGTGACGGTCACGCCCGACGTCAGCAGGATGATCGTGTTGAGAAGCGGCAGGTGCCAGGGGTCGAAGGTCTCGATGCCGTCCGGCGGCCAAACACCCCCGATCTCCGCGGTGGGGAACAGGGCGGCGTTGAAGAACGCCCAGAACCACGCCACGAAGAACATGACCTCGGAGGCGATGAACAGGACCATCCCGTAACGAAGGCCGAGCTGCACGATGGTGCTGTGATGCCCTTCGTACTCGCCCTCGCGCACCACGTCCCGCCACCAGACGAACATGGTGAACAGGACCATGACGAGGCCGGCCGCCAGGACCCAGCCGCCACCGCCCAGTTCGTGCATGAACATGATCGCGCCGACCGCGAGGATGAGCGCGGAGAACGACCCCAACGCCGGCCAAGGGCTGGGATCTACCAGATGATATTCGTGTGCCTTCGCGTGCGCGGTGTCGGCCATTGGTTCAACTTCCCTCCGGGGTCTTCATTTCAGTCTTAATGGTCGTGGCCGCGAGGGCCTCGGGATGGTTTTCGAGATAATCCTTGAGGCCGTCCTCACCCGAATTGAAGAAAGTGTAGGACAGCGTAATCGTCTTGACGTCCGCCATGTCGGGATCGTCGGCGAACGCCGGGTCGACATAGAACGACACCGGCATGTCGGCCCGCTGCTGCGGGCTCAGGAACTGCTGGTCGAAGCAGAAGCACGCGACCTTGTTGAAGTAGATGCCGGCCTTCTCCGGGGTCACGTTGTAGACCGCCTGCCCCACGATCGGCGCGTCGCTCAGATTCTCGGCGCTGTAGAACGCGAGCGCGTTCTCGCCGACCTTGACGGTGACGGCGCGCTGCTCCGGCTGGAACCGCCAGGCGAGGTCGGGCTGAACGTCGGCATTGAAACGGACCGTGATCAGGCGCTCGACAACCTTGACCGAGCCGGCCTCCGCCCGCTGCGTCGTACCGCCATAGCCGGTGACCTGACAGAACACCCGGTAGAGCGGCACCGCCGCGAACGACAATCCAAGCATGCCGACGACGGTGCCGACAGACACCAGCGCGACCAGCTTGTTACGGCCTTGTTGGTCTCGGCCCTGATTCCGCTCCATCGTCACTGCCCGCCTATCTTCACCATGGTGACGACGAAGAACAGCACGACGAGCGCGAGAAGCACTCCGGCCAGCGCGTAGTTTCGACCTCTACGCCTTTTATGTTCCTCACTGATCGGCATCGGTCAGAGCGCCGCACCACCGAGCCCCTTGTCGAGAAGCATCAGAGCGAAAAGGAGGAACAGATACAGGATCGAGTAGCCGAACATCTGGCGGGCCGGCCGGTCGTCCTCGGTCATCCGGACGCGGACGGCGCAGACGATGAAGAGCGCCCCCAGAACGGATGCACCGACGCCATAGAGCCAGCCGCAAATTCCCATGCCCCAAGGCAGCAGCGTGATCGGCACCAGCAGCAGGGTGTAGAGCAGGATCTGCTTCCGCGTCGCCTCCGGCCCTGCCACCACCGGCAGCATCGGCACGCCGACCCGGGCGTAATCCTCGCTCCGGAACAGGGCAAGGGCCCAGAAATGAGGCGGCGTCCACATGAAGATGATCAGGAACAGAACCAGCGGCGCCAGGCTGACATCGCCGGTCACGGCCGCCCAGCCGATCACCGGCGGCAACGCGCCGGCCGCACCGCCGATGACGATGTTCTGCGGCGTCCGGCGCTTCAGCCACATGGTGTAGACGAAGACGTAGAAAGCGACCGTCAACGCGAGCAGCGCCGCAGCCACCCAGTTGACCACCAAGCCCATCAGGGCGACGGACCCGACCGCGAGGGCGACGCCATAGCCGAGAGCGTCCTGCGGATCGACGCGTCCCATCGGGATGGGCCGTCGCCGTGTCCGCGTCATCTCGGCGTCGATGTCGCGGTCGAACCACATATTGATCGCGCCCGACGCGCCCGCACCAACGGCAATGCAGAGCAGGGCGACGAAGGCCAGCACCGGGTGAAGGTCGCCCGGCGCCAGCACCAGGCCGACGACGCCGGTGAACAGAACCAGCGACATCACCCTGGGCTTGAGAAGAGCGAAGAAGTCGGAAGCGGCGGCGGGTGCAACCACACCCGCCGTAGCGTTGCCGATCATGGACGTATCCGACAAGCCGTTGTCTCCCGCCAGCGATCTACTTGATCACCGGAAGTTCTTCGTAGCTGTGGAACGGCGGCGGCGACGAGGTCTTCCACTCGAGCGACTCCGCACCCTCGCCCCACGGATTGTCGGCGCAACGCTTGCCGGCAAAGATCGTGTAGAGCGCGATGTAGACGAACAGCAGGACCGCCGCGGCCGAGATGTAGGAGCCGTAGGAGGCAACCATGTTCCAGCCCGCGAAGGCGTCCGGGTAGTCCGGGATACGGCGGGGCATGCCCGACAGACCCAGGAAGTGCATCGGGAAGAACGTCAGGTTGACGCCGATGAACATCAGCCAGAAATGGATCTTGCCCAGGGTCTCGGGATACTGGCGGCCGGAGATCTTGCCGATCCAGTAGTAGAAGCCGGCGAAGACTGCGAACACCGCGCCCAGCGACAGCACGTAGTGGAAATGGGCGACCACGTAGTAAGTGTCGTGCAGGGCCACGTCGATGCCCGAGTTGGCAAGCACCACGCCGGTCACGCCGCCGACCGTGAACAGGAAGATGAACCCGACCGCGAACAGCATCGGCGTCTTGAACTCGATGGAGCCGCCCCACATGGTGGCGATCCAGCTGAAGATCTTGATGCCGGTCGGCACCGCGATAACCATCGTCGCGGCGACGAAGTAGGCGCGGGTATCAACGTCCAGGCCCACCGTGAACATGTGGTGCGCCCAGACCAGGAAGCCGATGAAACCGATGGCGACCATGGCGTAGGCCATGCCGAGATAGCCGAACACGGGCTTCTTGGAGAAGGTCGAGACGATCTGGCTGATGATGCCGAAGCCGGGCAGGATGAGGATATAGACCTCAGGGTGCCCGAAGAACCAGAACAGATGCTGGAACAGCAGCGGATCGCCACCGCCCGCGGCATCGAAGAAGTGGGTGCCGAAGTTGCGGTCGGTCAGCAGCATGGTGATGGCGCCAGCCAGAACCGGCAGCGACAGCAGCAGCAGGAAAGCGGTGATCAGCACCGACCAGACGAACAGCGGCATGCGGTGGAGCGTCATGCCCGGCGCCCGCATGTTGAAGATCGTCGTGATGAAGTTGATCGCACCGAGGATCGACGAGGCGCCGGCGAGATGGAGCGCCAGGATCACCATGTCGACGGACGGACCGCTATGGCCGAGCATCGAGGACAGCGGCGGGTAGATCGTCCACCCGGTACCGGCGCCCGAACCCACGAAAGCGGAGGCCAGCAGCAGGATGAACGCCGGAACCAGCAGCCAGAAGCTGATGTTGTTCATCCGCGGGAACGCCATGTCGGGCGCTCCGATCATCAGCGGAACGAACCAGTTGCCGAAACCGCCGATCATCGCCGGCATGATCATGAAGAAGATCATGATCAGCCCGTGGGCGCTGACCAGCACGTTGTAGAACTGATGGTCGCCGCCGAGGATCTGGTTACCGGGCTCCGCCAACTCCATGCGGATGATCACCGACATCACACCGCCGATCAGCCCCGCAATGATGGCGAAGATAAGGTACATCGTGCCGATGTCCTTATGGTTGGTGGAATACAACCACCGCTTGATACCGGTCGGATGATGGGCGTCGTGGCCACCGGTCGAAGCACCGTAACCCGTCGTGCTCATGCCTACACTGTCCTTTTCGCTTGGCTTGTTCCTTGCCGGCCCGGCACGTTCTTCGGTCGGTCCTGGCAGCCTTATCCTTATTCGGCCTCAGCGTTGGCGACCGTCGTATCCGGCTCGCCGACCTTGGCGTACATCTCCTGCGCTTCCGCGACCCACGCCTTGTAGTCTTCCTTCGAGACCGCATGGACCTCGATCGGCATGAAGCCGTGGTTCACGCCGCAGAGCTCGGAGCACTGGCCGAAATAGACGCCCGGCTCCTCGATCCGCACCCATTTTTCCGCCACGCGGCCCGGAACGCCGTCCTGCTTCACGCCGAAAGCCGGCACGGCCCAGCTGTGCAGCACGTCGTCGGCAGTGACGAGAATGCGGATGTCGGTGTCGACCGGAAGGACAACCTTGGTATCGGTCGCGAGCAGGCGCGGCTCGCCTTCCTCCAGACTGTCGTCGTACTTCATGAAGGAATCGAAGGTGAAGTTGCCGTCGTCGGGATACTCGTAGGACCAGTACCACTGATGACCGATCGCCTTGATGGTCATCTCCGCATCGGGGCTGCGGTCCTGGAAGTAGAGCAGCTTGAAGGACGGGATGGCGACGATCACCAGGATCAGGATCGGCACCACGGTCCACGCCACCTCGAGCACCGTGTTGTGGGCCGTGCGCGAGGGCTGCGGATTGGCTTTCGCGTTGAACTTCCACATGACGTAGATGAGCAACAGCAGGACGAACACGCTGATGACCGTGATGATCACCAGCAGGAGGTCATGGAAGCCCTCCATCTGGTCCATCACAGGCGATGCCGCAGGTTGCATTCCCATTTCCCAAGGCCGCGGCTGTGCAGCCGACACGCTGCCGGTCCCGACAACCGCCATGAGCAACATGGCCCCCAAGGCACTCAATAAACGTCCAAACGGCATTCCTTCGCCCTTCTGCTGATCCGATTCCCTAAATCGGCGACCGATCACCCACCAACGCGGCGGAGCTGGGTCCACGCGCCGGAGACAACCGGGTCTTTCCCGCGGGAGCACGGTGTTGCCGCAGCGCAACAAGACCGCGAGCGCGGGAAAAATACACAACGCGTTTCCGCCAAATCAAGCGCTCCGGCCATGCGCATCCGGAATGCCCCTGCCTCCGCACGAATTGGCGCGCCCCTCGGCATCCCCTTGCCGCACGGCGTACCCTCTCACCCGGATCGGCCCCCCGCATCGCGGACCGGAACCGCCCGGTTCACCCACTGACTCGGAATTTTTATATACAGTTCTCGCCGTGCCGACCAGAGAATATCGCCGCTTCCCGTCATAGCCGTTATGTCATAACGATCGGTCGCAAATGCCCAGGACATAACCGATTCGAGTGCGGGGTGATCTCAAGGCAGGCGGCGCCTATATAAGAGCTTCGAGCGAACGACAATACCGCACCTGCGAGGTGCAGAACCGGGACGGAACCATGACCGATATTGCCAGACTCGACGATCTGTTCTTCACCCGCGCCGGACTCGACCGCAGTCGCGTCGAAGGGGTGGTGGACGATGCGCTAGCCGGCGCCGACGACGGCGAGCTGTTCCTCGAGTATCGGCAGTCCGAGTCGTTCACGTTCGACGACGGCAAGCTGAAGAACGCGTCGTTCGATTCCAGCCAGGGCTTCGGACTGCGCGCCGTGTCCGGAGAAGCCACCGGTTACGGTCATGCCGCTGAGTTGAGCGAGGACGCCATCCGCCGGGCCGCCGATACGGTCAAGGCCGTTCGCAGCGGCCGGGCCGGTACATTGGACGTCGGGCCCGGACGCACCAACCGCTCGCTCTACACCGACGACAACCCCCTTCAGGCGGTCGACATGCCGCAGAAGGTGAAGCTGCTGCAGGATATCGACGCATATGCCCGCGCCAAGGACCCACGGGTCCGTCAGGTATCGGCGTCCCTGTCGGGGAACTGGCAGGCGATCGAGATCATCCGCGGCAACGGCGACCGGGTGGGCGACATCCGGCCGCTGGTACGGCTGAACGTCTCCGTCGTGGTGGCCGAGGACGACAAGATGGAGAGCGGCTCCTACGGCTCCGGCGGGCGCATGAGCTACGACCTCATCCTCGCCCCGGAAACCTGGCAGGCCCATGTCGACGAGGCCTTGCGCCAAGCGCTGGTCAATCTGGAGGCGGTGGCGGCGCCGGCGGGCGAAATGCAGGTCGTGCTGGGGCCGGGCTGGCCCGGCATCCTGCTGCACGAGGCGATCGGCCACGGGCTGGAGGGCGACTTCAACCGCAAGAAGACCTCGGTGTTCTCCGGGATGATGGGCGAGCGGGTCGCCGCGCCGGGCATCACGGTGGTCGACGACGGCAGCATCGACGACCGCCGCGGATCGCTCACCATCGACGACGAGGGAACGCCCTCGCAATGCACGCCGCTCATCGAAGACGGCATCCTGGTGGGCTACATGCAGGATCGCCTGAACGGCCGGCTGATGGGAACCCGCTCGACCGGCAACGGCCGCCGGCAGAGCTTCGCCCACCAGCCCCAGGTCCGCATGACCAATACGGTGATGCGCCCCGGCCACCGTGACCCGCAAGAGATCATCGGCTCGGTGAAGAAGGGCCTCTACGCCGTCAATTTCGGCGGCGGTCAGGTGGACATCACCTCCGGCAAGTTCGTGTTCTCGGCCTCCGAGGCCTATCTGATCGAGGACGGCAAGCCGACCCGCCCGGTCAAGGGCGCGACGCTGATCGGATCGGGCTGGGAGGTGCTGACCAAGTCGACGGCGATCGGCAACGACTTCCAGATGGATCCCGGCATCGGCACCTGCGGTAAGAACGGCCAGGGCGTGCCGGTGGGCGTCGGCCAGCCGACCCTTCTCGTGGACGGCCTGACGGTCGGGGGGACGGAGGCCGCGTAGACGGAACGGTCCGGACGCGTCGCTACCTCCACTGGAGGGTCGCGGAGCAGCTTCAACCAGACTAAATTGTCGACGTGAGCAGCAGGCGTGCCGGAGGCGGACGTTAGAGTGAACTCGGTCGCGAGTGGGACCGGTGGTGTGACGCTTGTCGCCCAGGACGGCGACGAGGCCATTTTCGCCAGACTGTTCGCGGTCGGAGCACGCCGTAAGCTCAAAATCCGCCAGGCGGCGATGGAGATCGGCATTTCCATCGCCGAAGTCGAGGATCTGTGCCGGCGCCGGCCGATGTCGCACCAAGTGCGCCGGCTGCTCCTGCGCTGGCTGGCTCGTGAAGAGCGCCGCGACGTCAGGCTGCGACGCAGTCAGACCGCCAAGGACGTGGTGGGCATGGTGGGGCGGCGCGCCACGATGTCGCCAGAGGAACGGCGCGAATTCGGAAGCTCGGTCGCCTTGATGCGTCAGGCATCGGGACTCGACGAGCGGACGGTCGCCGGACTGGTCGGCCTTTCTCTCAACGCCCTCGCCAGCATCGAGAACGGCCAGCGTGAAGCCAGCCCGCGTCAGCGCGCGCGGCTTGCTGCCGTCTTAGGAATGGATTCCCTGATTTTCCGTCGCCTGTCCGAACGCGGCGAGCTGTTGGCCGACTTCCGCTCTGGCGCGGGCTGACGCCCAACGCCATCACCCCGTGGGCGACGCTTCTCGCGGGAGCTCGTCGAGCATGGGGAAACGCGCCTTCACGTCGCACGGCCCCGCCGAGTATTCGATCGCTCCGACGTCGTACGGCGTCGCGCCGCGCGGCCGTTCGCAAAAATCGTCCTGCACGTCGTTCAGTTCCTGACCGTCGTCCAGGATCGCGTCGTCGTCGACGAGGTTGAAGTTCAGGGCCTCGGGATCTTCGAGCAGCCTGTCGATTTTCCCCGAGCCGTTGCCGATGGGTGACTGCTCCAGATAGCCGATCACATCGTCGACCACCGACTGCGCCCAGTCGACGTCGGCCTTGGCGAAGATGGTCGGATACTTCACGTCCTGCCCTTCCAGCCGCTTCTTCATGTAGCGGCCGAGCGCCGGCCAGTAGGCGGCGAAATCGCTTCCGGTCATGACGTTGGTCGAGGTCCGCGCGGTCCCCTGATCGCGGGTCCGTACCGCGCCGGCGATCAGGTTGTTGCGGATATCGGCCGAAGACTGCGGGAAGCGGACGTCGATCCCGTTCGCATTGTAGACGGTGTTGTTGAACACCTTGGCGCCGCTGGCCTTGCTCAGATAGATGCCGACGTCGTTGGGACAGTTGAGAACGATGTTGTTCCGCATGATCCCGTTGGTGTGCCAGACGGAGCAGTCCTGGTTCACGCAGGTCTTCGACCCCAGACTGGTCCCGCCGCCGCCGAACGACAGGCCCAGGCGAACACCGCCCGCATGCCGCCATTCACAGACGACGAGATTTCGCTCAAAAACGCCGTCGCGCGAGTTCCCTTTGAGGAAGGCGGCGTAGGACGCCCCACTGCCCCGGCTCTTGGCGAAGTCGGCGATGAAATTGTCGCGCACGACCCAGCGCTCGCCGCCCATCACGTCGATCGGGGTGACGGGGTTGTCGGTGTCGCGGATCGACGAGTTGTAGAGGTAGTTCTTCTCGATGACGACGTCGGTAGGGAAGTAGGGCATGCCGCCGTTCTTCTTGTCGGGCAAGCCGTTCCCTTTGATCATCGCGTTGTATTCGCGAACGATATTGTTGCGGATGATCGTGTGGCTGGCATTGCCGACGATGTGGAACGCGTGCTCGCACCAGTCGTCCTTGTCGCAGGCGCCACGGATTTCGAGGTTCTCGAACGTCCAGTAGGGATGGCGGATCAGGATCGCTTCGCCACCCCCGTCGATCCTGACGGTACCCAGCGTTTCGGCCCGCACGACGATCCGGTCCGACTCGGTGCCGGCGGTCTCGGTCTTCAACTTCCGCACTGAATAGGTGCCGGGCTGCAGGGTGATGACGTCGCCCGGCCTGGCCGCGCGAAACGCAGCAGCGAGGTCGTTGTCGCTCCCGACCCGAACGGTCCCGGCCAGCGCCGCAGGCGTAAGAGCCGGCGCCGCGGCGACCAGCAGCATGGTGCAAAGAAAGGCCCGGAGGCCCGAAAGAGTCAGAATTCTCTTAGTCCCCTGTGAACGAAAACCCATGTTCTCCGCGACCAGTTAATGGGCCATGAACACCGGCAGTTCGGCCGCGGCGAGGATCTGCTGCGTGGCACCGCCGAATATCATCTGGCGGATACGGCTATGGGTATAACCGCCCTTGATCAGCATATCCGCGCCCCACTTGCCGGCAGCGGCTAGGATCGCCTCTCCGACAGGACGGTTGCCGGCTCCGATGTCGATCGCTTCCGAGCGGACGCCGTTCCATTCCAGATAGCGAACGATTTCGGTGCCGGAAGGGCCGGGAACCATGCTTTCCTCGGCCGAGATCACCGTCACGCGCTCGGCGGCGACAAGGAAAGGCAAAGCCAACGCGATCGTCCTGGCGGTCTCGCTGCTGCCGTTCCAGGCGATGGCGATCGACTGGCCGAGGGTCGACGGCGGCACCGGCGGCGCGATCAGCACCGGACGGCCGCTGTCGAACAGCGCCGCCTCCAGCGTCCCCATGCCCGGGGTAGGCGAGCCGCGGACCGGACGTCCGACGACGATAACGTCGAAGACGCGCCCCCGGCTTCCCACCATCTCCTCGCTCGGCGCCACCGCCTCGCGCCAGCCCGCGCAAGGTTCGCCGTCGGCACGCGGCGCCTCGCCATAGACGATTCCCTTGTTGCCCATGAAGGTGTCGAACAGGTTGCGCACATGCTGGGTCCGCTCGACGTCCTGCCGGCGAAAGCTCTCCAGCAGTTCGGGCGACACGAACCCCTCGCCACTCAGGACCAGCGACGACTGCGCCAGCCGGACGTGCAGACCTTCGATATAGCTTCCGAATCGGCGCGCCACGAGAAGAGCCGATTCCAGCATCGACGGCAGCGCCGGACTCTCCTCGAACGGCAGAAGTACGGACTTCATGGTCATCGCCAACCTCCCCTCGGCGAGACGATTTATCGACGATAGCGCGGCGGCCGGACGACGGAAAGCGATGTCGATCACTCTGTGCTAGAAGGTCGCCCGACAACAGACTTGGGAAACGCCGATGCCTCAGCCAACCTCCGTCTCCGACAGCGCCCTGATCGCCACCTGCAGCGAAGCGTTGACCGCGGCACGGACGCTGCTCGACGCGGCGCAGAGAGCGGTCCGCGCCGCAGTGACACGCGACGGCCGCGTCGACTCGGCGCTGGTCGATGCCGAGCAGACGGCGGCGCACGGCCTGGCGTGGCTCGCCACCTATGTCGCAGCGCTGGAGCGGATGCTCGAATGGGCCCGACGGCTGGACTCGTCCGACGGCTTCGGGGACCGGGAAGCCCTTATTCTCCGTGCGGCCTTCGGCGAATACCTCGCCCAGATCGGCGGTGGCATCGCGATGAGCCAGACCGAGACCGTCCGCCCGCACGATCTGGGACTGGACGAGACGACGACGGCCGCCTTCCTGACCCCGGCGGTATCGGCGCTGATCGCGTCGGGGAACACCGCGGATAGCCGGGCCCGCCTCGCCGAATCGCTGGATGGCAGCAGCCCTGACGGATTCGGCGACCCGGCACTCGACGACGATACCCTCGCCATGATCCGCGACCAGTTCCGCCGGTTCGGCGATACCGTGGTCCTGCCCGGCGGACCGGTCTGGCATCGCGAAGACAGCCTGATCCCCGCCGACGTCATCGCGCAGATGGGTGCGCTGGGCGTGTTCGGCCTCACCGCGCCCGAGGTCCATGGCGGCGCCGGGCTCGGCAAGGTCGCCATGTGCCTCGTCACCGAGGAGCTGTCGCGCGCCTTTCTCGGCGTCGGATCGCTTGCCACCCGCTCGGAGATCGCCATCGAGCTTCTGCTCCGCCACGGGACCGAGGACCAGAAGGCCCGGTGGCTCGAGGGGCTGATCGATGGCTCGATCATTCCCGGCGCGGTGTTCACCGAGCCCGACTACGGCTCCGATCTCGCTTCGCTGAAGACCCGTGCCGTCCGGGACGGCGACGTCTATCGCTTGAACGGCGCCAAGACCTGGTCGACCCACGCCGCGCGGGCCGATCTTCTGACCGTCCTCGCCCGGACCGATCCGTCGGAGCGGGGCTACAAGGGCCTCAGCATGTTCTTCGTCGAAAAGCCGCGCGGCACCGAGTCGGACGCCTTCCCCATCGAGGGTCTGAAGGGCGGCGAGATCAAGGTCCTCGGCTATCGCGGCATGAAGGAATACGAGCTCGCGTTCGACGACTTTCCGGTCCCCGCCACCGCCCTGCTGGGCGGCGAGGAAGGCCAAGGCTTCAAGCAGCTCATGGCGACCTTCGAGACCGCCCGCATCCAGACCGCGGCGCGCGCCGTCGGGGTGGCCCGCAACGCGCTCGAACTCGGCCTCGCCTATGGCCGCGACCGGCAACAGTTCGGGCGCCCCATCGCCGCCTTCCCCCGCGTCGGTGGAAAGCTGGCCTGGATGGCGGTGGAAACGATGATCGCCCGTCAGCTCACCTGGCACGCCGCGCGGGAAAAGGACGCCGGACGCCGCTGCGACCTCGAAGCCGGGATGGCCAAGCTGCTCGCCGCCCGCGTCGCCTGGGCCAACGCCGACTGCGCGGTCCAGATTCACGGCGGCAACGGCTATGCCGAGGAATATCCCGTCAGCCGGGTTCTGGTCGATTCGCGGATTCTCAGCATCTTCGAGGGCGCAGCCGAGATTCAGGCCCACATCATCGCCCGCCGTCTGCTTGCCGAGAGCGGTTGACGCTCCGCGCTTCGAGCGGTCATAGAGAAGCGCGGCCGCGCCGGCCGCTGTCCCAACGGGAGGAAGACCATGAAAGTCATCGCCATCGCCACGCGCAGCCCCGATCACACGGCCGAGCAGTTCGCACCGCATCTGCAGGAAGAGTCGCAGCGCGCGATGAACCTGTTCGCCAAGGAAATCTTCCGCGAGATCTACAGCCGACGGGACGGCAAGGGCGCGGTCATCGTTCTGGAAGCGGAGAGCGAGGAGCAGGCCCGCGAGGCCGTCGACAGCCTGCCGCTGGTGAAGCTGGGCATGCTGTCAGTCGAGATTTACCCGGTTCAGCCCTATCGCGCGTTCGCTGCGCTCGCTCAGTAGGCCGCGGTGAGGCCGCGGCCGGACGCTTTGAGCGTCCGGCGCGGCTGACCATCCGAATCGGCATGTCTCGCGTCTCTGGCGAAGCGCCTGATTTGTGCCTATGTTCAGGATGAAATGGATACGCTTCAGACAGTTTTTCCGATCCTGATCGCGATGGCCGTCCTGGCGACCGCGGGAGTGCTCGTCGTCGGCGTCGTTTCGATGTTTCGCGGCGGCAGCTTCAATGCCCGCTACAGCAACAAGCTGATGCGGATGCGTATCGGCTTTCAGGCCCTGGCAATCCTGTTGCTGGCCATTTTCTACTTCCTCGTTCGGCAGTAGACCGCCCTTTTCCCGTGCTTTCAGCCGCCCGGAGGTCAAGTTGACTTTGCCGGGTCGCACACATATTGTGCATTCGCAGCATGGCGGGGCTGTAGCCGCGCCGCGGGTCGTCTCGACTGCATCGCGGCCGCTCTCCGTTCCCGCCGGACAATTCCGAGAGTGGTGGAGTCAAAGCGCCGATGAAGGTCCTCGTCGCCGTTAAGCGGGTCATCGACTACAACGTCAAAGTGCGCGTCAAGAGCGACAAGACGGGAGTCGAGACCGCCAACGTCAAGATGTCGATGAACCCGTTCGACGAGATCGCCGTCGAAGAAGCGGTTCGCCTCAAGGAGGCTGGCAAGGCCGACGAGATCGTCGCCGTCTCCATGGGCGTCACCCAGTGCCAGGAGACGCTGCGCACCGCCTTCGCGATGGGGGCCGACCGCGGCATCCACGTACTGACCGACGCCGAGCTTCAGCCGCTGGCGGTCGCCAAGCTGTTGAAGGCGATCATCGACGAGGAGAAGCCGGACCTCGTCATCCTCGGCAAGCAGGCCATCGACGACGACAGCAACCAGACCGGACAGATGCTGGCGGGCCTTCTCGGCTGGCCGCAGGGCACCTTCGCATCGAAGCTGGACGTCGGTGACGGCAGTCTGCAGGTGACGCGCGAGATCGACGGCGGCCTGGAAACCGAGAAGCTGACGATGCCGGCGATCATCACCACCGACCTTCGTCTGAACGAGCCGCGCTATGCGTCGCTGCCCAACATCATGAAGGCGAAGCGCAAGCCGATCGACCAGAAGGCGCCGGAGGACTATGGCGTCGACATCGCACCGCGGCTCAAGACCCTGAAGGTGACCGAGCCGCCGAAGCGTGAAGGCGGCGTCAAGGTGGGCAGCGTCGACGAGCTCGTCGAGAAGCTGCGCAACGAAGCAGGAGTGATCTGATGCCGGTACTCGTTATCGCCGAGCACGAAGCCGGCGAACTCAAGAGCGCAACCCTCAACACCGTCACCGCCGCCAAGGCCATGGGCGACGAGGTCCATGTTCTCGTGGCCGGCAAGGGCTGCAGCGGCGTCGCCGACGCGGCGAAGGCCGTCGACGGGGTGGCCAAGGTTCTGGTCGCCGAAGATGATGCGCTCGAGAATCAGCTCGCCGAGACGTTCGCACCGCTGATCGTCAAGCTGGCCTCGGACTACAGCCACGTCGTCGTCCCGGCCACGACGTTCGGCAAGAACGTCCTGCCGCGCGCGGCGGCCCTGCTGGACGTGCAGCAGATTTCGGACGTCATGGCCGTCGAGTCGCCGGACACCTTCGTCCGGCCCATTTATGCGGGCAACGCGCTGGCCACCGTTCAGTCGAGCGATTCGGTCAAGCTGATCACCGTCCGCACCACCGCGTTCCCGGCTGCCGGCAGCGGCGGCAATGCCGCCGTCGAAACGGTCGACGGTGCCGGGGCGAGCGCCGAGGGCGCCGAATTCGTCGGCCGCGAACTCAGCCGGTCGGAACGGCCCGAGCTCACCAGCGCCCGGGTTATCGTGTCCGGCGGGCGCGGCATGGGCAGCGGCGAGAACTTCAGCATCCTGGAAGCCCTGGCCGACAAGCTGGGGGCCGCGGTCGGCGCGTCGCGCGCGGCGGTCGACGCCGGCTTCGTGCCCAACGACTATCAGGTCGGCCAGACCGGCAAGGTCGTCGCGCCGGAACTGTACATCGCCGTCGGCATCTCCGGCGCGATCCAGCATCTGGCGGGCATGAAGGACAGCAAGGTGATCGTGGCGATCAACAAGGATGAGGAAGCACCGATCTTCCAGATTGCCGACTACGGCCTTGTCGGCGATCTGTTCAAGATCGTTCCCGAACTGACCGATGCCATTGGCAAGTGAGGTCGCAAGGTCATGATTGAGAAACTCGGCGTCATCGGTGCCGGGCAGATGGGCTCGGGCATAGCCCAAGTCTGTGCGGCGAACAGCATCGACGTCACGGTGGTCGACGTCTCCGCCGATCAGTTGCAGCGATCCATCGAGGCGATCACCGCCGGTTTGGAGCGTCAGGCGTCGCGCGGCCGCCTTACCGGCAGTGTCGAGGACGCTATGAAGCGCATCTCGACCGCGAACGAACTCTCCGCGCTGAAGGACGTCGACCTCGTCATCGAAGCCGCGACCGAGAACGAAGAGGTCAAGAAAGAGATCTTCCGCGCCCTGTCGCCGATGCTGCAGCCGGAAGCCTTCATCGCCACCAACACCTCGTCGATTTCGGTGACCCGACTCGCCGCCGCGACCGATCGCGCCGGCAAGTTCATCGGCATGCACTTCATGAATCCGGTGCCCAAGATGCAGCTCGTCGAGCTGATCCGCGGCATCGCCACCGAGGAAGAGACCTTCCAGGCGATCAAGGAGCTGACGGAACGGCTGGGCAAGACCCCCGTCAGCGCCGAGGATTTCCCTGCCTTCATCGTCAACCGCATCCTGCTGCCGATGATCAACGAGGCGATCTACACGCTGTACGAAGGCGTGGGGTCGGTGGAGGCGATCGACACGGCGATGAAGCTCGGCGCCAATCATCCGATGGGGCCGCTGGAACTCGCCGACTTCATCGGCCTCGACGTGTGCCTGGCGGTCATGCAGGTCCTTTACGAGGGCCTGGCCGACAGCAAGTACCGCCCCTGTCCGCTGCTGGTGAAATATGTGGAAGCGGGCTGGCTGGGCCGGAAGGCCAACCGCGGCTTCTACGATTACGCCGGGGATACGCCCGTCCCGACCCGCTGAGGCGGCCGAAGTCGGGCTTCGCGGGCAGTCCCGGACGCGAAAGGCGGTCCGGAAGCGGACATATCGCCCGATGCTTCCCGGACCGCGACAACTTCAATACCCGGGCATGCCCTTATGCTTGCACAGGGCTGCATTCGATCTGCAGACCTTAAGGCAGGCGTCCTTCGATTCGTAGTTCGATGCTGCTGGTGCGTTGGTGCACCACTTGTCGCAGTCCTTGGGCATCGCGATGATGCAGGCGTTCTCGGGATCGAAAGTGACCTCTTCGTCCTCCGCGGCCATGGCCGCCCCTCCGAAGCCGAAGCACAGCACGACAGCGAGAGCCGTCGCACGAATCCCGTACGTCATGGCGTTTCTCCCCTGTTTTATCGTCGTGATAGGCACCACGGTCGGTATTCCGGTTGCCGAGGCCCAAGGATCATGCGCCCACTTTTGCCTTGTGCGCAAAGACTATATCGCCCCGCCCCGCTGGTCGGGGGTACGCCACGCCCCTAACTTTGCGACCGAACCCAACGCGGGAGCGCATCAATGATCGATCTCCACTACTGGCCGACCCCCAACGGCCACAAGGTCACGATCTTCCTGGAGGAAGCCGGACTCGACTATCGGGTGATCCCGGTCGACATCGGCAAGGGACAGCAGTTCGAGCCCGACTTCCTGAAGATCAGCCCCAACAACAAGATGCCAGCGATCGTCGATCCCGACGGCCCCGACGGTCAGCCGATCGCCGTTTTCGAGTCAGGGGCGATCCTGCTCTATCTCGCCGAGAAGACGGGACAGTTCCTGCCGGAGGCGCCCCGCGACAGGATTGCGACGATCGAATGGCTGATGTTCCAGATGGGTGGAGTCGGCCCGATGCTGGGGCAGGCGCACCATTTCCGCCAATACGCGCCCGAGAAGATCGAATATGCGATCAACCGCTATACCAACGAGGCGGCGCGGCTCTACGGGGTCGTCGACCGGCGCCTGGGCGAAACCGCCTATCTGGCGGGCGATGCCTACACCATCGCCGATATGGCGACCTTTCCGTGGCTCCGCTATCACGACAGGCAGGGACAGAACCTCGACGACTTCCCCAACCTCAAGCGCTGGTACGAGGAACTGAAGGCGCGCCCCACCGTCCGCCGCGGCATCGACGTGATGCGCGACAATGCCGGCGTCGGCACCCTGGACAAGGAGAAGTTCTCAGTGCTTTTCGGCGATAAGCAGTTCGCCAAGCGATAGCACGCTTCCACCGTCATTCCCGCGCAGGCGGGAATCCAGATGCCGGACTCGGAGACCAAACGACCGTCGCGCCGCATGCTGGGTTCCCGCCTGCGCGGGAACGACAAGTCCATATATCGGTGTGCGAGCCCCTCAATCGCCGCGGAGCGCCTTCAGCGATTGCGAACGGAACTCGCGGCGCTGGATCACCACCAGCACCAGTGTCGTCGCGGCGATGAAGACGATCGGGCCGATGAACCAGCCCAACACCGCGAGCGCGAAGAAATAGGCCCGCAGGCCGCGATTGAAATGGCGTGAAGCGAGGCTCGCCAGCAGGCTGGCCCGGTCGGCGTAGGATTCCCGCTCCGCCGCGTCCTCCAGCCCGATCGGCGCGGCGCCGATCATCACGGAACAGTAGTTGTAGATCCTGTACGCCCAGGCGAACTTGAAGAACGCATAGACGAAAATCGTCAGCAGCGTCAGGATCTTGATCTCCCACAGGCTTTGCGACTGCACGACTGCGAAAGGCAGTTCGGAGAGCGTCGTCATCGCCTGATCGGCGGCGCCCAGCGCGGCGATCAGACCGCCGATCACCAGGATCGTCGTCGAAGAGAAGAAGCCGATTCCGGTGAGCAGATTGCCGAATATCTGGGTGTCGACGATGCGGAGCTCACGGCGCAGCATCTCGCTCATCCACTGGCGGTAGAGACGCCGCATGGCGGCGCTCACCGTTCCCTCGTGCCAGCGGCTATAGTCCGCGTAGCCGGTATAGCCGAGCCAGCCGCCGAAGAACCAACCGACGGCGACCCAGTCGAGCGGCGTCAGCGGGAGCAACGCCGACCGGCCCCTTGCGCCACGTCCTTCGCCGCCCGGTCAGAGATAACTCGCGACCAGCTCCTCGGCGATCTGGACGGTGTTCAGCGCCGCACCCTTGCGCAGGTTGTCGGAGACGACCCAGAGATTGAGTCCGTAGGCCACCGTCGGATCCTGACGGATGCGCGAGACGAAGACGCCGTAATCGCCGACGCATTCGACCGGCGTCACGTAAGCGCCCTCGTCCGGATTGTCGATCAGCAGCACGCCCGGCGCTTCGCTCAGCACCTCGCGTGCGTCCTCGACGGAAATCGGAAACTCGAACTCGACATTGACCGACTCGGAATGGCCGACGAAGACCGGCACGCGGACGCAGGTGGCGGTGACGGCGATCGACGGATCGAGGATCTTCTGCGTCTCCTTCACCATCTTCGCCTCTTCCTTGGTACTGCCGTCGTCCAGGAAGACGTCGATCTGCGGAATGACGTTGAAGGCGATGCGGCGCTGGAAGACGTCCGGCTTCATGTCGTCGGCCTCGTAGAGCTTCCGCGTCTGGTTGAACAGCTCGTCCATCGCCGCCTTGCCGGCACCCGATACCGACTGATAGGTCGACACCACCACCCGCTTGATGCGCGCGAAGTCGTGAAGCGGCTTCAGGGCCACCACCATCTGGATCGTCGAGCAGTTGGGATTGGCGATGATGTTCCGCTCGCGATAGTCGGCGAGGGCGTCCGGATTCACCTCCGGCACGACCAGCGGGATGTCCGGATCCATGCGGAAATACGAGGTATTGTCGATCACCACGCAGCCATCGGCGGCGGCGCGCGGCGCATGCACCGCCGACACCTTGGCGCCCGGGGAGAACAGACCGATGTCGACGCCGTTGAAGTCGAAGGTCTCCAGGTCCTGGACCTTCAAGGTGCCGCGATCACCGAACGAAATCTCCTTGCCCGCCGAGTTCCGCGACGCCAGTGCGATGACGTCATCGGCGGGGAAGTCCCGCTCGTCGAGGATGTTGAGAATCTCGCGCCCGACATTTCCCGTGGCGCCGACGACCGCTACCTTGTAACCCATGGTGAAATTCCGTTGCGTCGTTGGTTGGAGGGGTTTGTTGCGCCGTTGGCCGGCGAAGTCAATGTGCGCCCCGCATTCGGCCGACGCCTCCGAATGAAGGAGGGACCGCGATGCCGCAGGAGCCCACGACCTACCGGACGTTCTGGCCCTACTATCTGAACGAACACCGCAAGCCGGCCACCCGCCGCCTGCATTTCCTCGGCACCGGGCTCGGACTCGCGTTGCTGGCCCTGCTCGCTCTCACCGGCGCCTGGTGGTTGTCGGTCGCAGCCCTGGTCTCCGGCTACGCCTTCGCCTGGGCCGGACACTTCTTCGTCGAGAAGAACCGGCCGGCCACGTTCCGCTTTCCGCTCTGGTCGCTCTACAGCGACTTCCGCATGTTCGCCCTCGCCGTGACCGGCCGTCTGCAGGCCGAACTCCGCCGCTACGGCGTCGAGTGATGCATAGCGGCGCTGCCCGCCCCCTCCCTACCCTCCCCCAAAGGGAGAGGGTTCTTGCCGGAGTCGCCGCACCGTCCTGACCCTCCCCCTTTGGGAGAGTCGGGAGGGGGGAACCGGAGGCGTCAGGCCGAGAGCTTGTCGAGCTCGCGGATGATCGCTTCGCCCATGACGCCGGTCGAAACGCGCGCCATGCCCTTCTGCATGACATCGAGGGTACGGAGACCGCCGGCCAGCACCTCGGACACGGCCTTCTCGATCAGGTCGGCGTCCTCGGGCAGGTCGAAGGAATAGCGCAGCATCATCGCGTAGCTGAGCAGCATGGCGATCGGGTTGGCCTTGCCCTGGCCGGCGATGTCGGGAGCGCTGCCATGCACCGGCTCGTAGAGCGCGCGGCGCATGCCGGTGACCGGATCCTTGGCGCCCAGCGAAGCCGAGGGCAGCATGCCGAGCGAGCCGGTGAGCATCGCCGCGATGTCCGACAGGATGTCGCCGAACAGGTTGCCGGTGACGATGACGTCGAACTGGTGCGGATTGCGGACCAGCTGCATCGCCGCATTGTCGGCGTACATGTGCTCCAGTCGGATGTCCTGGAAATCGCTGTCGTGGAGCGCCTGAATCTCCTCGCGCCACAGCACGCCGCTTTCCATCACATTGGCCTTCTCGACCGAGTGGACATGACCGTCCTTGCGCTTGCCAGCCAGCTCGAAAGCGACGCGGCCGACGCGCTCGATCTCCGGCGTCGTGTAGACCTCGGTGTTGATGCCGCGGCGGGTGCCGTCGGGCAGCTCCTCGATGCCGCGCGGCTCACCGAAATAGATGCCGCCCGTCAGCTCGCGGATGATCATGATGTCGAGACCGCGGACGATCTCCGGCTTCAGGGTGGAGGACTCGACCATCGCGTCGAACACGACCGCCGGGCGCAGATTGGCGAACAGGTCGAGCTCCTTCCGGAGGCGCAGAAGACCGCGCTCAGGCCGGTCGGCGAAGGGCAGCGTCTCCCACTGCGGTCCGCCCACCGCACCGAACAGCACCGCGTCGGCGTTCAGCGCCTTCTCCACCACCGCGTCCGTCACCGGCGTACCGTGCGCCTCGTAGGACGCGCCGCCGACAAGGTCTTCCTCGATATCGAAAGCAACCGCGCGGCGCTTGGCGAACCAGTCGACGACCCGCCGCACCTCGTTCATCACTTCCTTGCCGATTCCGTCGCCCGGCAACAAAAGAAGCTTCTTGTTCTTCTGCATTCTTCTCTCTTCTGGTGATGTGGAGAAACGGCCTCTCGGTCCAAATGCGGAAGCAGCCGGCGATCAGGCCGGCTGCCGAATCGAATGGTCGTCGATGTAACCGATCAGAGCCAGGGATGCTGCTGGGCGCGCTTGGCTTCGAAGCTGTCGATCGCCGGGCCTTTTTCAAGAGTCAGCCCGATGTCGTCCAGCCCTTCGAGCAGGCAATGGCGGCGGAACGGGTCGATCTGGAAGGCGACGGTCCGGCCGTCGGGCGTCGAGATCTCCTCTTTCTCCAGGTCGATCGTGAACACCGCATTGGCGCCGCGATCGGCCTCCGCCATCAGGGAATCGATCTGTTCCTGCGGCAGGGTGATCGGGAGGATGCCGTTCTTGAAGCAGTTGTTGAAGAAGATGTCGGCGAAGCTCGGCGCGATCACGCAGCGGATGCCGAAATCGAGCAGCGCCCAGGGCGCATGCTCACGGCTCGAGCCGCAGCCGAAATTGGCGCCGGCGATCAAAATCTTCGCATCGCGGTAAGCGGCCTTGTTCAGGACGAAGTCGGGCTTCTCCGACCCGTCGTCCTCATATCGCATCTCGTGGAAGGCGTGGCGGCCGAGCCCGGTGCGCTTGATCGTCGTCAGGAACTGCTTGGGGATGATCCTGTCCGTGTCGACATTGATCATCGGCATCGGCGCTGCGACTCCCGTCAGCGTATCGAACTTCTCCATGCGCCTGCGCACCTCCTCAAGCTGTGCGAGTTTGCCGCGGAACGCAGCATCGGCCAAGGACCGGCCTTCGCATTCGGGGTCTGCCGCTATCGCGGGGCTATCTCTCCACCCAAACCGTCAACGCGAGCCGACGGCGCGGCATTCGACGACACCCGCGGATCGCTCTCGCGTCACTGGAACTCGCGGACATCGGCGAGATGGCCGCTGATCGCCGCAGCCGCCGCCATCGCCGGGCTGACGAGATGGGTGCGGCCGCGGAATCCCTGCCGTCCCTCGAAATTGCGGTTCGACGTCGAAGCGCAGCGCTCGCCGGGGGCGAGGCGGTCGTCGTTCATCGCCAGGCACATCGAGCAGCCGGGCTCACGCCATTCGAAGCCGGCTTCGATGAAGATGCGGTCGAGTCCTTCCTCCTCGGCCTGGTGCTTCACCAGCCCGGAGCCGGGCACGATCATCGCCCCCACGCCCTCGGCGACCTTGCGGCCCTTGGCGACCGCCGCCGCGGCGCGCAGATCCTCGATCCGGCCATTGGTGCAGGAGCCGATGAACACGCGGTCGATCTTCACCGCGCTGAGCGGCATGCCGGGGGTGAGCCCCATATAGTCGAGCGCCCGCGCCATCCCTTCCCGGCGCGCCTCGTCGGCTTCGGCTGCGGGATCGGGCACGGCGCCGGAGATCGGCAGCACGTCCTGCGGGCTGGTTCCCCAAGTCACATGGGGCACCAGCGTCTCGGCGGAGATGGTGATCTCGGTATCGTAGCGTGCGCCGGGGTCCGACGGCAGCGTCCGCCAGAAGGTGACCGCCTGTTCCCAGACCGCACCCTTGGGGGCCATCGACCGGCCCTTGAGGTATTCGAAGGTCGTTTCGTCGGGAGCGATCAGCCCGGCGCGCGCGCCCGCTTCGATCGACATGTTGCAGACCGTCATGCGGCCTTCCATCGACAGGTCGCGAATCGCCTCGCCGGCATACTCGATGACGTGGCCGGTGGCCCCCGCCGTCCCGATATGGCCGATGATCGAGAGCACGATGTCCTTGGCGGTAACGCCGGCCGGCGCCTTGCCGTCGACGGTGATGCGCATCGTCTTCGGGCGCTGCTGAATCAGCGTCTGCGTCGCCAGGACGTGCTCGACCTCGCTGGTGCCGATACCGAAGGCGAGCGCGCCGAACGCGCCATGGGTCGAGGTATGGCTGTCACCGCAGACGATCGTCGTCCCCGGCAGGGTGAAGCCCAGCTCCGGCCCGATGATGTGGACGATACCCTGACGGATGTCGTCGACCGGGATGTAGGGAACGCCGAACGCCCTCGTATTCGCTTCCAGCGTCTCGACCTGGAGGCGCGCGGTCGCGTCGGCGATGCCGGCGCTGCGGTCGGTGGTCGGAATGTTGTGGTCGGCGACCGCCAGCGTCGCGTCGGGGCGGCGTACCGGCCGCCCGGCGATGCGCAGGCCCTCGAACGCCTGCGGGCTGGTGACCTCGTGGACGAGATGGCGGTCGATGTAAATGAGCGCGGCACCGTCTTCGCCGGGGTCCACCACGTGCAGGTCCCAGATCTTGTCGAACAGCGTCCGTGCTTCAGCCATCGTCGTTCCGTGTGGTTTGCGGGAGGGAGATCGGCGAAAGAGCCGGTGCCTCGCCTGCCTAGCCCTCGCCGGCGAAGCGTCGCTCCGCCGGTTCTCCGTCCCCTCCCCCGCCATTCGGCGGAGAGGGCTGGGCTGAGGTGGGAGAGAGCGCCGGCCTTTGCAAGGCCTCGCCGCCCCGGCTTACTCCTGGTTTTCGGCCTGGTCTTCCGTATCGGCCGCGGCTTCGGCGGCGGCGACCTCGCGGCCTTCGGCGGCCAACTCGTCCTGCTGCTGCTGCTCGGCCTGAACGGCTGCGCGGGCCTTCTGAGCGCGGGTCCCCGCCACCTCGAAGATGCGCGCCGCCTTACCGGTGCGGCCGCGGAGGTAGTAGAGCTTGGCCCGGCGCACCGCGCCGCGCCGCACCACCTCGATGCTCTCGATCAGCGGCGAGTAGAGCGGAAAGATTCGCTCGACCGCCTCGCCATAGCTCAGCTTGCGCACGGTGAAGGACGAATTCAGGCCCTTGTTCGAGCGGGCGATGACCACGCCCTCGAACGCCTGAACGCGCTCGCGCGTGCCTTCGACGACGCGCACATTGACACGCACGGTGTCGCCCGGCGTGAACAGCGGCACCGGACGCGCCGCGACCGCCTTCGAGATCTGCTCGTGCTCGAGCTGCTGGATAATGTTCATCGCTCTAGTCCTCGACTTCCCTCTTGCCGCCCGACGTCCAGGCGGTGACGTACCGGCTCCACAGATCGGCGCGGCGCGCCTTGGTGATCCTTTCCGCCTCCGCGCGCCGCCACGCACGGATCAACTCGTGATTGCCGGACAGCAGAACCTCCGGCACCGCGAGCCCGCGCCATTCGCGGGGCCGCGTATAGTGGGGATACTCCAGGAGATCCCCTTCGAAACTCTCCTCGACCAGCCCCTGCTCGTCGCCGACCACGCCGGGAAGCAACCGCACGCAGGCGTCGATCAAGGCAATCGCCGCCGGCTCCCCGCCCGACAGGACGAAGTCGCCGATGCTGATCTCCTCCAGGCCGCACGCCTCGATGACACGCTCGTCGATGCCTTCGAAGCGCCCGCATAAGACCACCACCCGCGGCGCCGTAGCGAGCGAGCGGACCAGGGCCTGATCGAGACGCCGCCCCCGCGGCGTGAGGTAGACCAGTCGCTCTCCCTCAGCCCCAGACCGGGCGGCATCGATGGCATCGGCCAGCACGTCGGGGCGCATCACCATCCCCGGCCCGCCCCCGAACGGAGCGTCGTCGACCGAGCGGTGTTTATCGCGCGCGAAAGCGCGGATGTCCACCGTTTCCAGTCCCCAGACGCCCTCTTCGAGCGCCCGGCCGGCAATCGAGGCGCCGAGCGGCCCCGGAAACATCTCCGGGAAGATCGTCAGCACCGATACCGTCCAGGCCGGGCGACCCGCTGCCGTCTCCCCGCTCACCGTTCCGTCCCGTCCTCGCCGTCTTCGCCGTCGGGCGCGCCTTCCTCCGGGGCCCCGTCCTCGCCATCGATCAGACCGTGCGGCGGGTCGACCACCAGCCGCCCACCGGCCACGTCGACCACCGGCACCGTGTCGCGGTCGAACGGCAGAAGCACCGCCTTGCCGGCCTCGGTCTTCACCTCGACGAGATCGCCGGCACCGAAATCGTGCATCGCCGCGACCGTCCCTACCAGCGATCCGTCGGCGCGCTCGGCGCGAAGCCCGATCAGGTCGGCATGGTAGAACTCGTCCTCGTCAGGCTCGTCCAGCGCCTCGCGCGGGACGAACAGCCGGGTGCCCCTCAACCGCTCGGCCGCGTTCCTGTCACTCGTCCCGGCAATTCGGGCGATCAGGACGTCACCCCGCGCCGAGAGGACCTTGAGCCGGACCCGCCGCCCCTCCTGATCGTGGAGGGGCAGAACCGCCAGCGCCTCGGGATCGGCGGTGAAGCTCTTGACCTTGACCGCGCCCTGAACGCCGTGGGGCGCGGTGACCGCGCCGACCAGGATCAGGCGGTCGGCCGCGCCGTCCCGCGCCATGACCGGGCGTCGATCAGGCGGCGCCGCCCTCGGCCTGGGCCTCTTCGGCCGGAGCCTCCTCCGCCGGAGCCGCTTCCTCGGCCGGCGCGGCTTCCGCCTCGGCCTTGGCCTTGGCCGCCGCCTCGGCGCGATCCGCCGCTTCCTTCAGGCGCTCCTGCGCCTTGGCCTTGGGCTTGCTCTTCTGCGGGCGCTCGCGGTGGGCCGGCGGCTCGATGACCTGGGCCGTACCCAACAGAACCTGCACCCGCTCCGACGCCTGGGCGCCCTGGCCGAGCCAGTACTTGGCGCGCTCGCCGTCCACCTTCAGGCGTTCCGGGTGCTCGCGCTCCAGCAGCGGGTTGTAGGTGCCGAGCTTCTCGATGAAGCGGCCGTCGCGGGGGCTCCGCGAATCGGCGACGACGATACGGTAGTGCGGACGCTTGCGTGCGCCGGCGCGGCTGAGCCGAATCCTCAAAGGCATAGGGGTCCTGGTCCTCCGGTTCTCGAAATAAGGGCTGCTACGTATCAGGGAATGGGGCCGGGTTGAAGAGCGGCTATCGCGGCATCAGGCCCTGAAGCCCGTGCCGCATGAGACCCTTCTGCCCCATCTTGTTGACCTTCTTCATCATCACGCTCAGGTCCTTGTACTGCTTGAGGACCCGGTTCACGTCCTGCACCGTCGTCCCCGACCCGGCGGCGATGCGGCGTTTGCGCGATGCGTGAATGACCTTGGCGTTGCGGCGCTCGGTCGGCGTCATCGAGCTGATGATCGCCTCCGTCTTCACCAGAATGCTGTCGTCGACATTGGCGCCGGCCAGCTGCTTCTTCATCTTGCCGACCCCGGGCAGCATGCCCATCAACCCGCCCATGCCGCCGAGCTTGCGCATCTGGCGGATCTGGCTGGCGAAGTCGTCGAGGTCGAAGCCGCCCTTCTGCATCTTGCGGGCGAGCTTCTCTGCCTCTTCCTGCTCGATCGACTCGGCCGCCTTCTCGACCAGCGACACCACGTCGCCCATGCCGAGGATGCGGGACGCGATGCGGTCGGGGTGGAAGCCTTCCAGCGCGTCCAGCCGCTCGCCGACGCCGACCAGCTTGATCGGGCAGCCGGTGACCGCGCGCATGCTCAAGGCCGCGCCGCCGCGTCCGTCGCCGTCGACGCGGGTCAGCACGATGCCCGACAGGCCGATCCGATCGTTGAACTGCTGGGCGATATTAACCGCGTCCTGGCCAGTCAGCGAATCGGCGACCAGCAGGGTCTCGGCGGGCTTCGAGATATCGCGCACCTCGACGAGCTCGCTCATCAGCGCCTCGTCGATATGCAAACGTCCGGCGGTATCCAGCAGCACCACGTCGTAGCCGCCGAAGCGTGCCGCCTGCATCGCCCGCTTGGCGATCGTCGCCGGGGTCTCGCCCTTGACGATCGGCAGGGTGTTCACTTCGGCCTGCTCGCCGAGAACCGCCAACTGCTCCTGCGCCGCCGGGCGCTGCACGTCGAGCGAGGCCAGCATGACCTTCTTCTTGTCGCGCTTGGCGAGGCGGCGGCCGATCTTCGCGGTGGTCGTCGTCTTACCCGAGCCCTGAAGGCCGACCAGCATGATCACCGCCGGCGGCACCACCTCGAGGTCGAGGTCGCTCGCCTCCGCGCCCAGCATCTCGACCAGCTGGTCGTGGACGATCTTGACCACCATCTGGCCGGGCGTGACGCTGCGCAGGACCTCGCTTCCGACGGCGCGGTTCCGCACCTTGTCGACGAAGCTCTTGACCACCGGCAGCGCGACGTCGGCCTCCAGCAACGCCACGCGCACCTCGCGCAGCGCCGCGGTGACGTCGGCCTCGCTCAGAGACCCACGCTTGCGCAGACGGTCGAAAACGTCACCCAGCCGGCCCGACAGGGTCTCGAACATACTCTAGTCTCTACCCGGACAGTTGATCATGCGCCAAAGCGCAGCGGGACCCCGGCCCATAAGGGGCCGTGCCCGCAGCAGGCAGCACATAACGCCGGTGGGTTGAGGAGTCAAGTCGGGGGACCATCCATCACCGTCATCGCGAGGCCCGAAGAGCCGCGGCGATCCAGCGAGCCGGCGCGGCTCTGGGAGACTGGATCGCTTCGTCACCACGCTCCTCGCGACGACGATGATGGGCGGTTTCTCGCTAGCTCGGCTTGCGCATCGCGTAGTTGTGGATGGCCACATTCCCAACCTCGAAGTCTCGCCGAGCGACAGTCGCGAAGCCCCGCTTCAGGAATAGGCTCCTCGCTCCTTCGCTCGCCTCGACATGAAGAGCGGCACCCCCCAGCTCTCGTGCCTCCCCTTCCACAGCGCACAAGAGTGCTGTGGCCGTGCCGCTGCCGGCGGCTTCCGGGGCGGCATAGAAGAGGTCGATGTGGCCATCAGATTCCAGCACGGCGAAGGCGACCGGGCGGTCGGCCGCGTCCACCGCAACCAGGGCAGCGCGGCCGGGGCCGGCGCATCGGGCATGCATCGCTTCGGGGTCTGGGGTGAGCGAGGCCCAGGCGGCGACCTGCGCGGGCGTGTAATGGCGGGGGCCGAGGACTTCCACCGAACGCCGGTAGAGGGCGGAGAGGGCCGGGGCGTCGTCGGACCGGTAGGGGCGGATCTGGCTGTGGGCGGGCTGGGGCATCGGATGGCGGGTCCGGTGGGGGATGAGGCGATTGTAGCGGGTTCGCCACCCGTGTCGTTCGTCGTTCCCGCGTAGGCGGGAACCCAGAGGCCGCGCCGCTTGCTGGGCCCCCGCCTGCGCGGGGGCGACGATGGGGGATGGGCTATCGCTCTCGGAGACGCGCTCCGTTCAAGCCCTCTCCCGCTGAGGGAGGGTTGGGAGAGGGACCGGCGGTGGGAGCGGAGTCGGCAATGTCCGTTGCGGCTTCCTTCCCCCTCCCCGGCCCTCCCCCTGGCGGTAGAGGGACTTTCTGGAGGGCGGAAAGAGTAAATGGCGGTTGGACGGGCGGGGGCGTTGGGCCATATAAGCGGCGCATGGACGGCCACCCTTTCATGAAGATGCACGGGCTGGGGAACGACTTCGTCGTTCTCGACGCCCGCACGCGCCCTGTCGACCTGAACGAGGAGCGGGTGCGGGCGCTGGCCGACCGGCATACCGGCGTCGGCTGCGACCAGTTGATCGTGCTGGAGCCCTCGGACGACGCCGACGTCTTCATGCGCATCTACAACGCCGACGGCGGCGAGGTCGGGGCCTGCGGCAATGCCGCGCGCTGCGTCGGCTGGGTGGTGCTGCACGAGGGCGGACAGGACAGCGCCGTCATCGAGACCGCGAGCGGCCCTTTGAGCGCCACCGTCGCCGGCCCGGGGCGAATCCGCATCGACATGGGGCCGCCGCGCTATGACTGGCGCGACATTCCCCTGGCCGAGGAGCGCGACACGCTGCATCTCGGCCTCGAGTCCGGGCCGCTCACCGACCCGGTGGGGGTGAGCATGGGGAACCCGCACGCGGTGTTCTTCGTCGACGACGTCACCCGCATCGACATCGCCGCGCTGGGGCCGGGACTGGAGCATCACCCCTTGTTCCCCGAACGTGCCAATATCGGCGTCGCCGAGGTCCAGGCGCCGGACCGTATTCGCCTGAGGGTATGGGAGCGCGGTGCCGGCCTGACCCGCGCCTGCGGGACGGGGGCCTGCGCGGCGCTGGTCGCGGCGAGCCGACGCGGCCTCACCGGGCGCAGCGCCGAGATCGTCGTCGACGGCGGCAGCCTGTCGATCGAATGGGAAGCGGACGAGGACGGCCACGTCTATATGACCGGCCCGGTGGCGGTGAGCTTCATGGGCGTCCTGGCCCCGGACCTGCTGCCGTGAGCACTGCCGCCACGCAAGAGCAGGGCGTCGAGATCGTCACTTTCGGCTGCCGGCTCAACACTTATGAGTCCGAAGTGATGCGGCGGAACGCGGCCGCGGCGGGGCTGGAGAACGCGGTCATCGTCAACACCTGCGCCGTCACCGCCGAGGCCGAGCGCCAGGCACGGCAGGCGATCCGGCGGGCACGGCGCGCCCGCCCCGACGCCCGCATCATCGTCACCGGCTGCGGCGCCCAGATCGACGGCGGCGGCTATGCGGCGATGCCCGAGGTCGACCGCGTGCTCGGCAATATCGAGAAGCTGGAGCCCCAGGCCTTCGCGCCCGACGGACCCGCCGTCGCGGTGAACGACATCTTCTCGGTCACCGAGACCGCCTCCCACCTCGTCGCCGGCTTCGACGGCCGGGCGCGGGCCTTCGTCCAGGTGCAGACCGGCTGCGACCACCGCTGCACCTTCTGCGTGATTCCCTATGGCCGCGGCAACAGCCGCAGCGTACCGATGGGCCAGATCGCCACCGAAATCCGCGGGCTGGTCGCTAACGGCTACCGGGAAGTGGTGCTGACCGGCGTCGACATCACCGCCTACGGCGCCGACCTGCCGGGCACGCCGACGCTGGGCCAGATGACCCGCCGCATCCTCGCCGCGGTGCCGGAGCTTCCGCGCCTTCGCCTCTCCTCGGTCGATCCGGCGGAGATCGACGACGACCTGATGCGCCTGATCGCTGACGAGCCCAGGCTGATGCCGCATCTGCACTTAAGCCTCCAGGCCGGCGACGACATGGTGCTGAAGCGGATGAAGCGCCGGCACAGCCGCGACGACGCCATCGGCTTCTGCCGGGCGGTGCGGGCCGTACGGCCGGAAGCCGCGTTCGGCGCCGACCTGATCGCCGGCTTCCCCACCGAGGACGAGGCGATGTTCGCCAACACCCTCGCCCTGGTCGAGGAACTGGACCTCGCCTACCTCCACGTCTTCCCCTATTCGCCGCGGCCGGGAACCCCCGCCGCGCGCATGCCGCAGGTGCCGGGCGACGTCCGCAAGGCGCGCGCGGCGATGCTGCGCGAGGTCGGGGACGCCGGCCTCCGGCGCCTGCTCGACCGGCTGGTCGGTGCCGAAGTCGCGGTGCTGGTCGAGAAGGAGTCCCTGGGCCGAACCGAGCATTTCGCGCCGATCCGCGTCGATGCGGAGGACCTGGCCCCCGGCGCTGTAGTGGCGGCACGGGTCACCGGCCACGACGGAACCGAGCTCACGGGAAGCATCCTATGACCACCGAGACGAAGCCCAAGGGCTGGCTCGGGCGGCTCCGCGCCGGCCTCAGCCGCTCCGCCCAGTCGCTCACCGGCGGCATCACCGGCCTCTTTACCAAGCGTCGGCTGGACGACGAGGCGCTGGAGGAGCTGGAGGAACTGCTGATCGCCGCCGATCTCGGCGCGCCGACGGCGGCCAAGGTGACGGCGGCGCTGGCCAAAAGCCGCTACGACAAGGAAGTGACGCCTGAGGAGATCAAAGGCTTCGTCGCCGACGAGATCGAGAAGACGCTGGCCCCCGTCGCCCAACCGCTGGTGGCCGATCCCGCCCGCAAGCCGTTCGTGGTGCTGGTGGTGGGGGTCAACGGCACCGGCAAGACGACGACGATCGGCAAGCTCGCCAGGCATTTCCGCGATGCCGGCAAGTCGGTGATGCTGGCGGCCGGCGACACCTTCCGCGCCGCTGCGATCGAGCAGCTTCAGGTGTGGGGGGAACGGACCGGCGCGCCGGTGATCGCCCGCGATACCGGGGCCGATGCCGCCGGCCTCGTCTACGACGCCCTCACCCAGGCACGGAAGGAAGGGCGCGACGTGCTGCTGATCGACACGGCCGGGCGCCTGCACAACAAGGCCGACCTGATGGCCGAGCTCACCAAGGTCGTCCGGGTGATCCACAAGATCGACGACGAGGCGCCGCACGCGACCCTGCTGGTCCTGGACGCGACGACGGGCCAGAACGCCCACCGCCAGGTCGAGATCTTCCGCGAGATCGCCGGCGTCACCGGCCTCGTCGTCACCAAGCTCGACGGCACCGCCCGCGGCGGGGTGGTGGTGTCGCTCGCCGAGCGCTTCGGCCTCCCGATCCACGCGGTCGGGGTCGGCGAAACCGCCGAGGACCTCCGCCCCTTCGAAGCCCGCGCCTTCGCCCGCAACCTCACCGGCCTCGACGCGGAGGGGTAGCCGCCACCTTTCCCCTCCAGAAATCTCCCTCTCCCGCCAGGGGGAGAGCCGGGGAGGGGGAAGGATGCCGTAGAACGCTGCCGACGTCGCGCGAACCTGAAACGCCGTTCCCCCTCCCAACCCTCCCCCAACGGGAGAGGGCTTGATGAAGCGCACGGCTTCCCTCTCCCTCTCCGCCCCATTGGGGGGAGAGGGTCGGGGTGAGGTGGGGGTAACGCGACGGCCTTTCCGCACCGTAGTCCCGGCGCCGGTTCCGCCCTAATCTCCCTCCGACCAACCACGATCAGGGAGGGAACCATGGCCGAGACCGCACGCGAGCCGGTGATGACCGGCGGGTGCCAGTGCGGTGCGGTGCGCTATGCGCTCTATGCCGAACCGTTCAATCCGCATATCTGCCACTGCCGCATGTGCCAGAAGGCGTTCGGATCGTTCTTCGCGCCACTCGCTTCGGTGAAGAACGCCGACTTCGCCTGGACCGCCGGTGCGCCCGGCCTGTTCATGAGCTCGACGATCGCAGAGCGCGGCTTCTGCCCGGCCTGCGGCACTCCGCTCAGCTTCCGCTACGTCGACACCGACCGCATCGGCGTCGCCCTCGGCAGCCTCGACGACCCGTCTCGGGTGGTCCCCACCGTCCAATACGGGATCGAGAGCCGCCTGCCCTACTTCACCGACCTCGCCGGCCTGCCCGGCAAGACCACCGAGGAGGACATGGCGGCAGACGTCCAGGCCAAGCTCAAGAGCCACCAGCAGGGACGGTAGCGACCGTTCAGGACGCCTCTTCCCAGAATTGCTGCAGCCTGTATCGCTCGACGAGCTGGGCATGGGTCATCGGCCGGGCGAGATGGAAGCCCTGACCATACCAGCAGCTTTCCTGAAGCAGGTATTCGGTCTGCGCGTCGCGTTCGATGCCCTCGGCGACGACGTCGATATTGATGCTGCGCGCGAACGCGATGATGGCCTTCACGATCGCCCGATCGACGCTGCGGGAGTCGATCTGGGCGAGGAAGGCCCGGTCGATCTTCAGCGTATCGACCGGAAATTCGAGCAGATAGAGCAGCGACGAATAGCCGGTGCCGAAGTCGTCCACCGCCAGCCGGACTCCTAGCTCCGACAGTTCGCGCATCACCTCCCGAATTCGTGCTTCCTGCGCCCGCGCCAGGACGTTCTCGGTGATCTCGAGCTCCAGTCGGTCGGGCCGCAAGCCGCTTTCGATCAGCGCCGAGCGGACCATCGAAACCAGATCCCCGCGTTCGAGCTGGACCGGCGAGACGTTCACCGCCACGCGGATAGAGTTGTCCTGCCATCCGGCCGCGGCGAGACAGGCCCGCTGGATGACCCAGTTGCCGACGGCGACGATCTCGCCGGAGGCTTCCAGCGCACCGATGAAGTCGCCGGGTCCTCTCAATCCGTGCTCGGGATCCTCCCAGCGGATCAGGGCTTCCGCTGCTACGAGGGTGTTGTTGCGGAGGTCGACCTGCGGCTGGAAGTGGAGCACGAACTCCTGCTTCTCGATCGCCCGGTGGAGAGCGCTGCGCAGGCGGACCCTTTTGTCGGCCTCCTCAAGCATGGCCGGCTCGAACATCCGCTGCATGTTCCGGCCCGCCGACTTGGCCGCGAACAGGGCGGCATCGGCTTCACTGAGAAGATCCGCCGGATATTTCTGGGGCGGAGCGGCTTCCGGGTCGGCCTTCGAACCTGGCGCCAAAGGCGCCGGATAGTGGTAGCTCGTGGTACCGACGCTGGCACCGGGCGCAAGCGCCGTCGAGGCAACGGTCACCGGCTGCGCCAGCGTCGCCAGGATTCGCCGGCCGAGCGCGGTCACATCATGGGCCGAGTGCAGTGCCGGCTGGACGATGACGAACTCGTCCCCGCCCATACGGCCGACCGTGTCGGTCTTGCGCACCAGCGCGAGCAGCCGCCGAGCCACTTCCTGCAGCATCTTGTCGCCGGCCGCATGGCCGAGCGTGTCGTTCACGTCCTTGAAGTGGTCGAGGTCGATGTAGTGGACGGCAACGCCCTCTCCGGCCCGTTCGGCGCTCGCCATTGCCTTCGTCAACCGGTCCTCGACCAGCGATCGGTTGGGAAGTCCCGTCAGCACGTCGTGAAACGCCATCCGCGCCAGCTTGGCGGCGCTCTCCGCAAGCGCTTCCGCCCGCGCCTCGGTCGCCGCATGGCGCTCCCGGAAGGTCGACATCGCATAAAGCATCGCGATGAACGCGGCCTGGGCGAACATGTTGATCATCAGTGCGTCGCCCGCCTCGACCCCCGGTCGCCACTCCGGGTCGCTGACGATCAAGGGAACGGCGATGGCGACGACACCCAGGAAGACGGCCCATGCGGCCCGGATACCCGCCCGCGCGCTGAGCACCGCGGCCATGAAGCCGTAGAGAACCATCATCCATGGCAGGTAGACGAAGGCCGTCAGCTTCTCCGGCAGGAAATAGAGAGCATTGGCCGTGTTGCTGAGAAGATAGAAGCTGAGCCAGACGATCACGCCAACGGCGATACGCTTCAGATGACGCTCGCCCGTCACCAGCAGCACCAGGGCGAACGCGCCGCAGATGACGCCCATGGTGGGGACCGTGATCCATTCCCACCAGCTCAGCGCACCGAACGTGGTACCGACCAGAAGTCCGTAGCCACAGCCGGCGGCACCGAGCAGGGTCGTGCCGAGAAGCGCGAGGAATCCGACTCGATAGCTGAAGACACCGACAGTCGGATCGCTGCTGGATTCCGGGCGACCCTGCGCCGGCTCAATTGAGGGCGGCTTTGCTTCGCCACCGACCGGAGACCAGTCCGCCGGCCCGCGATCGGGTATTCCTTGCGCCCCTTCGTTCATTTCCCCTAGTTCATTTTTTGGACATGTTGGTATTGCTAATTGTCAAATTTTCACCGCAAATGATAATGAGTTTCAGACTGAAACTGGCTGTATTCTTTTGCGGCGGCGACCCTGTCATCCATTTCTTAAAACATTGTCAAATAGAATTGAAATCACGTCGGGCTCGTCAATATTTACCTGCGGCGAATTCTGGCGCGCACGTTTGGCTTGAATAGCGGCGGGTAGGGGTGAGGGCACGCTTGCATTCCACGGTCGGCGGACACACCGCAACATCACTCATACGAACGGTCGAGGGATGAGGATCACATGAGCGCCGCCCAGCGAACGCTTCCTCAAACCGAGGCCGCTACGCTGTTCCGCGCCCTCGTCGAGCAGATGAACGATGGCCTGTTCCGGGCCGACCGCGACCAGCGGGTGGTTTACGTCAACAACCGTCTGGCCGAGATGCTGGCCTACGAGCCTTCGGAGCTGATCGGCCGCTTCGGCCCCGATTTCGTCGTTCCGTCCGAGCGGGAGCATGCCATCCGGCTGTTCTCGCAACGGGCAGTCGGAGACGAGACGCCTTACGAGATCACGCTGGAGCGCAAGGACGGCGCGCCGCTCATCGTCCATATGTCGCCGCGGCCCCTGTTCGACGAGGCCGGGGACTTCATGGGAAGCGTCGTCGTCGTTACCGATCTGAGCGACCGCATCCAGACCCAGAAGGAACTCGAACGAACGGGTCGCGCCCTTCGCGTGCGGGTCGCCCAGCTTTCTCTTCTCGGCGAGTTTTCGCGGCGGCGCGCGACGCCCGAGGACAGCTTGCGGGCCACATTCGCCTGGCTGGTGGAAGCGCTGCCGGCGGCGTCCCAGCGGCCGGATATCGCCTGCGTCCGCCTGACCCTCACCGATTCTGTTTTCGAAAGCCCTCGATGCCGGGCGACGGCGGTCGCGTTGAAAGCACCGGTCATCATCGACGACCAGACTGTCGGGACCCTGGAACTCGGCTATCTCGACGATACGGACGATGCGGCGACGCTCGAGGATGATCGGGTCCTGATCGAAGAGCTGGCGCGTGAAATTGCCCAGGCGATACGCCAAGACGGCGCCGACGGCCGCTTGCGTACCGCCAACCAGATCCTCAAGCGGAGCCGGGCGGTTCTCTATCGGGCCGACGCCGCCACGCTGAAAATGCTTTTCGTGTCGGACAACGTGGACCGTCTGGGCTACCGGCCCGGCGATCTGATCGAGCGTCCTTCGCTTTTCGCCGAAGCCATCCATCCCGACGACGCGCCGCGTGTTCACAGCAGGTTCAGACAGGCTGTGGACGCGGGTGAGTCCACCTTCACCGCTGAATACCGGCTTCGAGACAGCGACGGCGAGATTCACTGGATCGAAGACAGCGTCATGGTGTTGCGCGACGGCGACGGCGCCACCGTGGTCGAAGGCATCGCCGTCGACGTGACCGAGCGTAAGCAGGTCGAACACGCCCTGGCCGAGAGCGAACGGCGTTTCGAGCACATCTTCAACGGTCTGGACGTTTGTGTCTGGGAGGTCGACTTTTCCCGCGTGCTGGCGGAGCTGGACCGTATGCGCGCGTCCGGCGTCGCGGACCTGGAAGCCCATCTCGCGGCAATCCCGGAAACCCTGGCGGCGCTACGTCGGCTGGCGTGGGTGGTCAGCGTCAACGACGCCTGCCTGCCCCTGATCGGCGACGACGCGCGCGCCTGTCTTCCGGCTGCGATACCGAACCTGGAAGCACCGGGAATCGACGCCGTCTTTCCGGAGATCTTGGCGGCGATCTGGGCCCGGCAGGAATTCTTCCGCACCGAGCTCACCCTGACCGCCACCGACGGCACGGAGATCACGGGGCTGGTGTCGATGCGGGTCCCGCACACCGTCCGCTCATCCCGCCATGTCGCGATGAGCGTCGTCGACATAACGGAACGAAAGCGCGCCGAGGAGCGCGTGGGTTACCTCGCCCGCTTCGATGCCCTGACGGGACTTCTCAATCGGAACTCCTTCATGGAGCGTATGGAGCTGGAGCAACAGCGCCTGAAACGCGAGGGCGGCGGTTTCGCCGTGCTTTACCTCGACCTCGACCACTTCAAGGACATCAACGATACCTTGGGCCATTCGGCCGGCGACGAACTGCTGCGCACGGTCGCGGAACGATTGCGGTCCAGCACGCGCGCCATGGATGCGGTGGCCCGATTCGGCGGCGACGAGTTCGCGGTGCTTCAGCCGGGCACCGCGTCACCGGCCGACGCCGCCGCGCTGGCGCAGAAGATCCTCGACCAGCTCTCGACGCCGGCGACGATCAGGGAAAGCGAGATCGCGATGGGGTGCAGCCTCGGGATCGTCATGTCGTCGCCGGACGAGGCCGACACCGAGACCCTGCTGACCCAGGCCGATCTCGCCCTCTACGAAGCCAAGCGCCGCGGCCGTCGCACGTTCCGCTTCCATAGCGAGGACATGGACAAGGTGGTCCATGACCGCATGACGCTCACCCAGGATCTGCGGCGTGGGATCGAGAGGGACGAACTTCTGCTGCACTTCCAGCCCCAGGTGGCATGGCCGTCGGGACGGATCACCGGCTGCGAGGCCCTGGTGCGCTGGAACCACCCGAAGGAAGGGTTGATCCCGCCGGGACGCTTCCTCGACGCGGCCGAGACCATGGGCATGATCGGCACCCTGGGACGCCGGATCCTCGAGCTGGCCTGCAACCAGGCCGCCGCGTGGCGCCAGGCGGGAATCGCCCCCGACGTCGTCGCCGTCAACATCTCGCCGATCCAGTTGCGCCGCGAGGACGCGTTCCTGGCCGCGATCGAGGAAGTGCTCGAATCGTCCGGTCTCGCGGCGGACCTGCTTGAATTGGAGCTGACGGAAAGCGTGATCGCCGACTCCTCGGATCAGCGGCAGAAGCTTCTGGAGCGGCTGGGCGCTCTCGGCGTCCGCATCGCCATCGACGATTTCGGCACCGGCGCGTCGTCGATGGCCCATTTGCGCCGCTATCCGGCGCGGCGGGTGAAGATCGCTCAGCGTTTCACCCGGGGCATGACGACCGACCACAACAGCGCCGCGATCGTTCGCGCGACCGTCCGTCTGGCCCAGGAACTCGGCCTCCGCGTCCTCGCCGAGGGCATCGAGACCGAAGAGCAGATCACCCACTACATGGCATTGGGCTGCGATCAGATGCAGGGCTTCTACTTCGCCCGCCCCCTGCCGGCCGACGAGATGACGGCCCTGCTGGAGAGCCGCGCGACCCTGCCGCTTCTGGACGACGATGGTGACGAGGAAGATGAGGAAGACGAGGAGGACGATGGTATCGGCATCGGGTGAGCCCGCTTTGCCGGAGGCTCTTCATCTTCGTCAAGGAGCTCGCCGGAAGGCGTCTTCGGAGACGACGGTTCCGAGCGATAAGAGACCGTCGCCCAGGCGGCCGACAAGGAAGAGCTGACCCTGCTCGGGCATACCGATCTGGCCAATACCATGCAGACATGGTTGGGACTGAGCCCGTTCGCGCAACAGGAAAAGCTCGTCGCCTGACGACTACTTCGCTGATGGCACCGTCGAGAGACGACGCTCGTGCAAGGGATTCGAACTGGTCGAGGGGAATGGTATCCTTGAAAAGGGAGCATCGCTTTGAGCCAGCCTCGAAGGGCATTACCTCCTCAGCGTCGCTCTACCTTCTGCCGCCAACTTTCGCGAGTTCGCGAGCCAATGCCAGGAAGGCCCTTAGCCCAGCCGACAGGTTTCGGCGCCCCGGGTAGTAAAGGCAAAGACCGGGGAAGGGCGGCGTCCAGTCTTCCAGCACGCGGACCAGGCGTCCTTCTTCGATGTCTGAAATGACACTCTGCTCCATGAAACAGGCTATGCCGATACCCTCTAGAACCGCGGCTCGTGCGAGGCTTGTTTCATCAAGTGTAAGGGCTCCGCGCACATCGATCTGAGCCGCCTCTCCGTCCTTCTCGAATCGCCACCGGAACATTGTCCCATCCGGCAATCGTACGCGTATGCATTGGTGGTTGAGGAGATCGGGGGGAACGAGCGGCTTCCCATGAGCCCTGAAGTAATGAGGGGACCCAACGATGGCATATCTCTGCGGGCGGCCGAGCGGCACGGTGATCATATCGGTCGGAACAAGGCCAGCGACACGCACACCCATATCAAAGCCTTGGGCGACGATGTCTACCAGTCGTCCCTCGGTAACCAGATCGACGTTCATGTCCGGATAGCGGCGAAGAAACTCAAATACCAGCGGCGAGATGATCTCGCGGGCGGCAAACGGTGCCGCATTGATCCGGATCGTTCCCGATGGCGTCTCACGGTGAGAGCGTACCGTGCCCAATGCGCCCTGAATGTCCTGAAGCGCTGGCCCGACCTGTTCCACGAATAGTCGGCCCGCGTCGGTCAGCGATACGCTACGCGTAGTGCGATTGAACAGGCGGACGCCAAGAACCGTCTCGAGTCTACCGATGGTATGGCTGAGCGCAGTCGTGGACATTCCCAGGTCGATCGCCGCGGCCCGAAACGTCCCTCTTCTGCTTATGGCGATAACAGCTTCCAGATCGTTGAGGCCGGTGCGACCCATTATCCCGATTCCTTCAAGACCACATGCAATTTTATCCCACTTATCGTGATAACTGTAGGGCATTAATTTCGGGGGCAGAGTTTTTGGCCTGCGAGGAAGACCCCAATGGAAATGCCCAAAGTCATAAGTGCCTATTTCGAAGCTGATAGGCGCAACGATGCCGACGCACTTGTCGCACTGTTCTCCGCTGACGCCGTGGTCGAGGACGAGCGCGCCTGTCATCAAGGTGTCCACGAAATCCGGAAATGGTGGGTGAGCGCGAAGGAGCAGACCCATCACGTCAACGAACCTATCGAGACGACTGCAGCGGACGACAGGATTCGCGTGCGCGCGAAGGTCAGCGGAGACTTTCCGAACAGTCCGGTTGTGCTGGAATTCTTCTTCACCATCAAGAGCAACAAGATTGTTGCACTGGAGATCCGGTGATGAAGGAATTCATCTCATTTAAGGGCAAGCGTGCCCTTATCACTGCCGGAACCAAGGGTACCGGTGCGGCAACCGTGGCGCTGTTTCGAGAACTAGGGGCGCAGGTCCTTACCACCGCGCGATCGAGGCATGAGGCGATATCGGATGAATCTTTCGTCGCCGCCGATCTAGCTACTGAAGAAGGCAGCGCGATCGTAGCCCGAACCGCATGTCAGCGTCTCGGCGCCGTGGACATTCTCGTGCACATGCTGGGAGGCTCCTCGGCGCCAGGCGGAGGCTTTGCGGCGCTGACCGACAGCGATTGGCACAAAGAACTTTACCTAAACCTGTTTCCCGCCATTCGACTGGATCGGCAGCTTGTCCCGCAGATGATCAACCGAGGAAGTGGCGTGGTCATCCATGTATCGTCGATCCAGCGCACGCTACCGCTGCCGGAGTCGACGACCGCCTATGCCGCGGCGAAAGCAGCGCTGTCGACCTACAGCAAAGCCTTGTCGAAAGAAGTGGCTCCGAAAGGGGTGCGCGTGCTGCGGGTAGCGCCTGGTTGGATCGAGACTGAAGCCGCGGTTCGATACGCAGAGCGCCTGGCCGAGGGCGCGGGCACCGACTACGAGGGAGGCAAGAAGATCATTATGGACGCCCTCGGTGGCATACCCATCGGTCGCCCCGCAAAGCCGGAGGAAGTCGCCAGCCTGATTGCCTTTCTGGCATCGGACCGCGCGGCAGCAATAACCGGTGCCGAATATCTCATCGACGGAGGGACCGTTCCGACAGTGTGAACACGATACTGAATCGCGTGCGCTTCGGGTCGATAGCCCCCGGTCGACAGGCTAGTCGCAAGCTCTTGGCGTGACCTGATTGGCGCAACGTCCAAGCCATCAGATGCGGGAGAGCGAATCCTTATAGAAGCGTGGTGCACCTCGACGGGGAGAGTTCGAACCTCCTTTTCGAGACGCTGGAGACCTGGAACGAGCATCTGAAGTCCGCCGGGATTGATCCCGGGGGGCTTTCCTATGAGCCATAGGAACAGCTTTCGGCCTCACGCCAGCCTGCGCAACGCAAAAGGCTCTTCGCCCTTCTCTCTCCGTCTGAGCGAGGCAGAGCGGGCACGACTGGAGCAGGCGGCGGCGGGCCTGCCGCTGGGCACCTACATCCGCTCCCGCATCTTCGACAGCAAGACCAACCCGCACCGGACGCGCGGCAAGGCCCCTGTGCAGGATCACAAGGCGCTCGCGCAACTGCTCGGCATGCTGGGCAGTTCGCGTCTGTCCGACAGCATGAACGAACTCGCCGGAGCTGCAAGGGTCGGCGCCCTGCCGCTCGATCCCGATACCGTCGCTTCGCTGCAAAATGCGTGTGCCGATGTCGCCCGCATGAAACGGCTCCTCATGGATGCCCTCGGCATCCGGGAGCGCTGAGCCATGATCATCAAGGCGAGCCAGCGCGGCGGCGGCAAGGCATTGGGTCTGCATCTCCTCAAGACCGAGGAGAACGAGCATGTCGAGGTCCACGAGGTCCGCGGCTTCGTCTCCGACGACATCGTCGGGGCGATGAAGGAAGCCTATGCGGTGAGCCGCGGCACCAGGTGCAAGCAGTTCCTCTTCTCCGTCTCGCTCAACCCACCCGAGACCGAGCGGGTGAGCGTCGAGACATTCGAGGCGGTCGCCGACCGGATCGAGCGGAAGACCGGCCTTGATGATCAGCCCCGCATCATCGTCTTCCACGAGAAGGAAGGTCGCCGGCATGCCCATGTCGTGTGGAGCCGGATCGACGTCGACAGCATGACGGCGGTCAACATGTCGCACTTCAAGACCAAGCTCAGGGACATCTCCCGGGAGACCTATCTGGAGCATGACTGGCGGATGCCAAAGGGGCTGATGAACAGCGAGGCGCGCGACCCGCGCAACTTCACCCTCGCCGAATGGCAGCAGGCCAAGCGCATGGGCGAGAACGCCCGCGACCTCAAGGCGATGATGCAGGAGTGCTGGGCGGTTTCGGACTCCCGCGCCGCCTTCGAGCAGGCGCTGAACGAGCGCGGCATCCTCCTCGCGAAGGGCGACCGGCGCGGGCATGTGGCGGTGACGCATCAGGGTGAGGTGCTGTCCGTCGCCCGCTACACCGACAAGAAGGCAAAGGAGGTCCGTGCGAAGCTCGGCGAGCCGGACACCCTGCCAAGCGTCATTGAGGCGAAGGCGCACATGGCGCAGGACATGACGCAGGCCTTCAATCGTCATGCCGACGAAGCCCGGACGAAGCATGCGGCCGAGACAATGCAGCTCCAACTGCGCCGCCGCGAGATGGCAGCCTCCCATGCAGCCGAGCGTCAGCGGCTCGATGCGACGCAGAAGGAGCGGTGGGCGGCAGAAATCCGCGAGCGCCAGGAGCGGTTCAACAAGGGCTTTCGCGGTCTCTGGGACCGGATGACCGGCCAGCACGCCCGGCTAAGGAAGCAGAACGAGCTCGAATCCTATGCAGCCCTGCGGCGCGACCGGGAGCAGCGCGATGCACTGGTCAGTACGCAGTTGCAGGAGCGCCAGAAACTACAGGTGCAGCTGCGCGAAGGGCGGCAGCGGCAGGCGGACCTATTGTGTGAACTCCGGCACGATCGAAACCAGCTGCGCCAGGCGTTCGCACCGGCGACGAAGAAGACGCTGTCGGAGAAGGTGCCGCCGGAGAAAGGGCCGACCAGATCAGCCGGCCCGGCCGTCGAGCAAGCCGCGGAAAGGCCGCCAGCTTCGCAATCGGGCCGAGAGGCGGAAGCCGCCCTGCCGCCCCTCCGGGATCACTTCGAGCGGCTGGTCGCTCTCCGCGAAGCGCCTGCGGGACCGACAGCGCAGCCGTCGAAGCAACCGGAGCCGGAGCGTGACGTCGCTTCGCGCTTGCAGGAATTCAGAGACCGCCGCTCAGCAGAGCCAAGGCGTTCAAACACCCCGGAGCACGATCGATGAACTCAGCATGACTCAGTCGAGATCGAGTCAGAGCGACAGATAGCCAGCTCGGCGCAATCGAAGCCATGATATGCCGGTTATGCAAAATGCGGCGTGGTCTGCAAAGCTTTGGACGCGCTCCCTGAGCGATCACGTCAACACGTCCATGGTTAGGAAGCTGCGCCGAGCGCCATTATATACCGCTATATACCGCCGTCAGAATTTCGGCCGAACGGCTGTCACGCCTTTGTCAGTTTCAGTCATGAACCGCGCCGGGCAACGCCTTCGTACATGAAGACCATCGGTTTTGGCCCGGATGCATAGCCGGTCCTGAGCTCCTCGATTCGAAACCCGCTCTCCTCAATGAGAGTCGCCGTCGGCCGATCGAGATGGCAGTTCCCGGCGCAACGGCTCCAGGCGGGCGTTAGCCATCGCTGCCATCGTTGGACGCGCGGCTCCGGCGCCAAGCCGTGCTCGACGAAGCTGAAGATTCCCGTCCGCGGCTTTAGAACGCGCCGGATCTCCGAGAGCGCTCGGCGAGGCTGCGGAATACTGCAAAGCGTCCAGGTCGCGATCGCACAATCGATGCTTCCGTCTTCGAGCGGCAGTTCCTCCGCCGAGCCCTCAATCAGCGTCGTCTCAGGTGTGCGGTTCCGCGATGCCGCCACCGCCAGTCGGAGCAACCCTGGCGAAGGATCGATGCCAATGACTCCGCGCACTGCATCCGGGTAGAGCGCAAGGTTCAGACCGGAGCCGACGCCAACCTCGAGAACACGCCCCCTCGCGATAGCGACGGCGCGACTCCGATAAGGAAGGAGCTGCTCCTGGCGCATCGCCAAGTGGGTCAGCCGAGGGAGGATATGTTCATTGTAGAAGTGCATCGGCTTGCCCAACGCTTTTTAGAATCCAACCGGCGGCAGTGCTGCCGCGCCGGACAGGTCGCTGTCGCTACACTGACACGCCGCGGGGCTCCGTATGGGATTGCCGACAGGCTTTTTCTTGTCCGGCTCCTGGCGACGGCGCACACTGAATCTTCCACGGCCTGCGCTTTCTTCGAGAGAGAGCGCCCTATGCCCGCCGGGTACGCTCGGCGGGCTTTCTTTATTCGCCGTATCCCAGCGCCGGACCCGGATACCGGCGCCGCACAGGCGGTACCTGATGCCATAGCGCCTCGAACGGACCGGGTGTTAGCTGCTGGCTCGGCAACCAATCGGGAAAGCATACCCGGCAACAGCCCGGCGGCGTCATATGGCCGGGCGGAACGTTGACCGCGCCTTGCGGCACAGGATAGGCAACGGCGGCGCATCCGCTCAGCGAGATTGCCAGCAGGGTGGCGGTCAGTTGCGGGTGGATCTGCAAGTTCCGTCGCTCTGGTGGCCCATGATGGGACCAACACGACACCGCCAATAGAGGCTGCCGGCCCTGATGTCCCCTGACGCTGATGCGTATCCCTGAGCGAGAACCTGATGATAATCGGAATGGCGATCTGGATGCCGGTCCGGATGTTATGGCTGGAGTAGGTCTTGACTGCCGCCCTGGGGCACGATCAGTGGCTCGCACTGTTACGCGACACTGGGCGTTTCGAGGCGATCAACCATCTGCTGGTGGTGGAGGGGTTTCGGCGATAGCCACCCTGGTCAAGCATCTTGGGAAATAAGTGAAAGGACATCGCAATGAACTACACGATCACTCGAATGATAGCTGGCGGTGATATCGATGATATTGACGCCCGCGCACGAAAAGCACTCGCGGACCAAGGCTTCGGCGTGCTGACCGAGATCGACGTCAAGGCGACGATGAAGAAGAAGCTTGATGTCGAGATGCCGGCCTATCGAATTCTCGGCGCCTGCAATCCTAACATGGCGCATCAGGCGATCGGGATCGAGCCGAGGGTTGGGGCGATGCTGCCCTGCAACGTCATCCTGCGCGAAGTCGAGGGCGGTGTGGAGGTCAGCGCCATCGACCCGGTGGCGTCGATGCAGGCGGTCGAGAACACCGAATTGACGGTAGTCGCGGGGCAGGCCCGCGGCCTCCTGGCGAAGGCTGTCGAGGCGATCTGAGATGACCCTGCGCGCCGGCATTCTTGCGGGTTTGGTGCTCCTCGGGATCGCCCTGCTTGGGATCTGGCTGTTTGCGCCGTCGGTGTTCACCGAGGCACGCGAACTGATGGACGGTAAGCGCCTCGAGATGCTGGTTGCGCGCGCTGGCCTATGGGGGCCGGTTTTGATCGTCACGCTCATGATCGTCGCAGTCGTGGCCAGCCCGATCCCAAGCGCGCCGATCGCGCTGGCGGCCGGAGCGGCCTACGGGCATCTCTGGGGGACGGTGCAGGTCGTGATCGGCGCCGAGCTCGGGGCGCTGATCGCTTTCGGCCTCGCACGGGTTCTGGGGCATGACGTCTTGCGGCGCGTGTTCGGTGACCACGTCGATGCAGGATTGCTCGGGTCGCAGACTGCATTGACGGCGACGGTGTTTGCCAGCCGCCTGATGCCCTTCGTGTCCTTCGACATGATCAGCTACGCGGCCGGGCTCAGCCGCCTGCACGCCTGGCGTTTCGCGGTTGCGACACTGGCTGGCATCGTTCCGGCGAGCTTCCTGCTCACTCATTTCGGTGGCGAGGCGGTGAGCGGGGACCTTGGCCGGGCGACATGGGCGGTGCTCGGCCTCGGACTTGTGACGGGATTGCCGCTTCTCTGGGTGGCGATGCGCCGACAGCCTGAAAAGAGAAAGTGATGGCGAAGAACTACGAGAAGAACAGCATCACTCTATGGGGCGCGGTGGCCATGGGCACCGGCGTGATGATCGGCGCAGGCATTTTCGCGCTGACGGGCCAGATCGCCGAGCTTGCAGGGTCGCTCTTCCCGCTCTCATTCGTCGTGGGCGCGGTCGTGACCGCGTTCAGCGCCTACACCTACATTAAAATGTCGAATGCGTTTCCGTCTGCGGGCGGCGATGCAGTGATGCTGACCACCTTCGCCGCGATGAAGTGGCAGTCCGATCCGCTGATCGTCGTGTTTGGTGCGATCGGGATGGCGCTGGTGTTCCTGTTCGTGTGGGTTTTCCTGGCGCACAATCCGGTCAGGGATGGCGCTCACGACCAACATTAAGATGGTGTGAGGTTCCAACGGCGGGAAGTCGCAAGCTGAAACGAGTAGCAAAGGCTGGCAGGACATGGACCACGGTCATCATCACGCGGAGTCCGAAATTCCGGCGGGAACAGAGACGGCGAAGGACCCGGTCTGCGGGATGATGGTCGCAGTCAAGCCCGACGGGCGTCGCGCGGAGTATCAGGGCGAGACCTTCCATTTCTGCTCCGAGAAATGCCAGACGAAGTTCAAGGCGGATCCGTGGTTCTACGCCTCGGGCCGGGCCACCGGGCAGAAGAAGGTCCCTCCGGCCAACGTCCAGTACACCTGCCCGATGCACCCGGAGATCGTCCGTGACGCGCCCGGGGCATGTCCGATCTGCGGCATGGCGCTGGAGCCGATGCTGCCCTCGGACGAGCCCAGCGAGGAACTGACCGACTTCACCCGCCGGATGTGGATCTCGGCGGCAGCCGCGGTGCCGCTCATCATCCTGACGATGGGCGAACTGGTCGCCTTGCCGGTGCGCGACTGGATCGGGCATCAGACCGCCAGCTATCTCGAGTTCGTGCTGGCGACGCCGATCATCCTCTGGGCTGCCTTGCCGTTCTTTCGACGCGGCTGGGACTCGATGATGAACCGCTCCCCCAACATGTGGACGCTGATCAGTCTCGGCGTGGCGGCGGCCTATCTCTATTCGCTGGTCGCCACCTTCCTGCCCGGCGTGTTCCCTGATGCCTACCGGATGGGCCACGGCGTCGGCACCTATTACGAGGCGGCGGTGGTGATCGTGACGCTGGTCTTTGTGGGCCAGGTTCTCGAGTTGCGCGCACGGGAACGCACCGGCGACGCGATCCGCGCGCTTCTGGATCTGGCGCCCAAGACGGCGCGGCGCATCCTGCCGGACGGGTCGGAGTATGACGCGCCGCTGGAAAACATCATGGAAGGCGACCGGCTGCGCGTGCGCCCCGGCGATGCGGTCCCGGTCGACGGGACGGTCGTCGAGGGCCGCTCGTCCCTGGACGAAAGCATGCTGACCGGCGAGTCGATGCCGGTGGAAAAGGGTCCGGGCGACGCGGTGACCGGAGCCACGATCAACAAGAACGGCAGTCTCGTTATTGAGGCGGGCAAGGTCGGGGCCGATACCGTTCTGGCGCAGATCGTGGCGATGGTGTCGAACGCGCGGCGGTCGCGCGCGCCGATCCAGGGGCTGGCGGACCGGGTCTCGGCGGTGTTCGTGCCGACCGTGGTGGCCATCGCCATCGTCGCCTTCGTCGTCTGGGTGATCTTCGGCCCGGAACCCGCGCTGGTCTTCGCCATCGCCTCGGCGGTGTCGGTGCTGATCATCGCCTGTCCCTGCGCCCTTGGACTGGCGACGCCGATCTCGATCACCACGGCGGCGGGACGCGGGGCGCAGGCGGGCGTGCTGATCAAGGATGCCGAGGCACTGGAACGCATGGCGGGCGTCGACACGCTGATCGTGGACAAGACCGGCACGTTGACCATGGGCAAGCCGAAGCTGACTGACTCGGTTGCCCTGGGGGATCTGCCGGAGGCCGACCTGCTGTCGCTCGCCGCAGCGCTCGAGCGGGGCTCGGAACACCCGCTGGCCGAAGCCATCGTCGAGGCGGCCGAGGCGCTGGGCGCCAAGCGGCAGGAGGCTGCGGACTTCGAAGCGGTCACCGGCAAGGGCGTGCGAGGCAAGGTCGGCGGACGCAGGGTGGCGCTCGGCAATGCCGCGATGATGCGGGAAATGGAGCTGGACACGGCGCAGGGCGAAGCCAAGGCCGACGCGTTGCGCGCCGAAGGCAAGACGGCGATGTTCATCGCGGTCGATGGCGCGCTTGCCGGCATCGTGGCGGTGGCCGACCCGATCAAGGAGTCGACGGCGCAGGCGATCCGGGAACTTCACGACCTGGGGCTGCGCGTCATCATGGCGACGGGCGACAACGAACGCACGGCACAGGCGGTGGCGGGCAAGCTCGGAATCGACGAGGTGCGCGCGGGCGTCCTTCCCGGAGCCAAGAAGGACCTGATCGACGAGTTGCGCCGCGACGGCCACAAGATCGCCATGGCCGGTGATGGGGTCAATGACGCGCCCGCGCTCGCCGCCGCCGATGTCGGCATCGCCATGGGCACCGGGGCCGATGTGGCGATGGAGAGCGCCGGAATCACCCTTCTGGGCGGTGACCTCATGGGCATCGTCCGGGCCCGCAAGCTCGCCCGCGCCACCCTGCGCAACATCAAGCAGAACCTGTTTTTCGCCTTCGCCTACAACACGCTTGGCGTGCCCATCGCGGCCGGACTGCTCTATCCCGTAACCGGGATGCTGCTGTCTCCGATGATCGCTGCGGCGGCGATGAGCCTGTCGTCGGTATCGGTGATCACGAACGCTCTGCGGCTCAGGCGGGTTGATCTCTGAAACGAGCACGTGCCGCTCCAGACAATCTGAACGCCGAACCTGGAAGGAGAACCAGATGCCTCACGGAACCACTTCCCGCCGCACAGTCCTGATCGGTGGAACGGCGCTGTTGGCGATATCGCCAACGCTGGCGCGCGCTCAGGGTGCCAGGCCAGCGATCCACGTGCTCAAGGACCCGAACTGCGGTTGCTGTTCCGCCTGGATCGCGATCCTCGAAAATGACGGGTTTTCAGTCTCGACCGAGCGGAGCGCGGGGACCTTGCTCATGCGTTACAAGATCGAGAACGGCATTCCGCAGGAGATGGTTTCGTGCCACACGGGAGAGATCGCCGGCTACATGATCGAGGGCCACGTGCCGCCTGCCGACATCCGGCGCCTGCTCGCGGAACGGCCGGACGCCGTCGGTCTCGCCGTGCCGGGCATGCCCTACGGATCGCCCGGCATGGGACCGGAGGACGAGCGCGAAGCCTATGACGTCTTCCTGATCCGGCGCGACGGCAGTACGGAGGTGTTCTCCAGCTACGAGGCTGCGTAGGTTGCGCGGATCGACCTCCCTTTCAGCCGCGCCCGGGACAGATCGCCCGCCCCGCTGGTCACGCGCAGCGGAAAATCCTCTCTGATGTTTTTGCGCGCTCGCGCGCAAGGACGCCGGCGGCCTGCCCACCACGGCAACGACCGCAAAGCGTGGTCGCCAGGGCGCCGTTTCGGTTTTGAGAATCGATGCTAAGTCAGTAGCTTAGGAAATTTCTCGGATCGGCCAGTTTGCGATTCTCTCGGCCCAAGATCGGACACCAGCTTGAAATATTCCGTTCAGTCCTCGCACCTGTTCGTGCCCTACGGTACCGGGGAAATCGGTTCGGACGACAAACGTCTCGAACCGAGCCGCGCTTTCCACAGCAGAAACACCGCGGGGATTACGACGAGGGTGAGCAGCGTGGCGCTCACCATTCCGCCCACCATTGGTGCGGCAATGCGCTGCATCACCTCCGATCCCGTGCCTGATCCGAGCATGATGGGCAGCAGGCCGGCGATAATCGCCGTCACGGTCATCATGATGGGCCGCACGCGGTGCAATGCCCCTTCGACCACCGCAGCGCGAACGTCCTCTGGTGCGAGCCGTCGCCCTTCTGCTTCGGCCGCGGCAATGCGTCGGTCGAGGGCGAGGTTCAGATAGACGAGCATCACGACGCCGATTTCGACCGCGACCCCGGCGAGCGCGATGAAGCCGACGCCGACGGCCACCGAGAGGTTGTAGCCCAGCCATTGGATCAGCCAGACGCCGCCGACCAAGGCGAGCGGCAGCGTGCCCATGATCATCAGCACCTCGGGCACCCGGCGGAAATTCAGGTAGAGGAGAAGGACGATGATGGCGAGCGTGACCGGCACGACAAGCGTCAGGCGCGCCTTCGCACGCTCCATGAACTCGTATTGTCCGGACCAGGAGAGCGCATAGCCCTCCGGAAGCGCGACCGCCTCGCGCACCCGCTGCCGGGCGTCCGCCACGTATGATCCGAGGTCGCGCCCGGCGATATCGATGAACACCCAGCCATTGGGTCGTGCATTCTCGCTCTTGATCATGCCGGGCCCCTCGGCCACGGCGACTTCCGCGACGGCGCTCAGGGGAACGGTGGCACCTGTCGGGGTCACGACCGGCAGAAGCCTGAGCGTCTCTATCGAGTCCCGGACGTCGCGCGGATACCGGAGATTCACCGGATACCGTTCGAGCCCTTCGATACTCTCAGTGATCCGCATGCCGCCGATCGCCGTTCGAACGATGTCCTGCACGTCGGCGATGTTGAGCCCGTAGCGCGCCGCCGCCAAGCGATCGATGTTCACATCCACGAAGCGGCCGCCGACGACCCGCTCGGCATAGACCGAGGTCGTGCCCGGAACATCGGCGAGAGCTTCCTCGATGCGGGTGCCGATCTCGGAGACGACATCGAGATCGGGGCCGGCGATCTTGATTCCGACCGGAGTCTTAATGCCGGTCGCCAGCATGTCGATACGGTTCTTGATCGGCACGACCCAGACGTTCGAGATGCCGGGAAAATCGACGAGCGCATCGAGCTCGCGGCGGAGCGACTCCATCGTGATGCCCGGCCGCCACTCTTCGCGTGGCTTGAGGCGGACCGTGGTCTCGACCATGGTCAGGGGAGCCGGATCAGTCGCCGTCTCGGCGCGGCCGACCTTGCCGAAGACGGTCTCCACCTCCGGCACGGTGCGGATCAGCTTGTCGGTCTGTTGCAGGAACTCGCGCGCCTTGCCGATCGAGATTCCGGGATAGGTGCTCGGCATGTACAGAAGGTCACCCTCGTCGAGATCGGGCATGAATTCGCTGCCGAGCGTGCGGAGGGGGATATAGGCGCTTGCCGCGATCACGACGGCGAAGACGAGGACCAGGGCCGGAAATCGCAACGTGACTGCGATGAACGGGCGGTAGGCCGCGATGAGAATCCGGTTCATCGGATTGCGGCGCTCGGGAAGGATGCGGCCGCGGACGAAATAGCCCATCAGCACCGGCACCAAGGTCACCGACAGGCCCGCCGCCGCCGCCATGGCGTAGGTCTTGGTGTAGGCGAGCGGCTTGAACAGCCGTCCCTCCTGTGCTTCGAGCGCGAAGACCGGGAGGAAGCTCAGGGTGATGATGAGGAGCGAGAAGAACAGTGGTGGCCCGACCTCACGCGAGGCATTGCCGATAACCTGCCACCGGTTCTCCGGCGTCAACCCTTCGCGCTCGATATGCTTGTGCAGGTTCTCGATCATCACGATGGCCGCGTCGACCATGGCACCGATCGCGATGGCGATGCCGCCGAGCGACATGATATTGGCGTTGATGCCCTGCATCTGCATGACGATGAAGGCGGCGAGGATGCCGATCGGCAGGCTGACCATCACGACGAGCGCAGAGCGCAGGTGGAAGAGGAAGAGCCAGCAGACGACCGCGACGACGAGGAACTCCTCGATCAGCTTCTCTTCGAGCGTGGCGACGGCGCGCCGGATGAGGTCCGAGCGGTCGTAGGTCTCGACGATCTCGACGCCCTCGGGCAGGCTTCGCGCGAGTTCGGCGAGCCGCGCCTTCGCCCCGTCGATGGTGGTGAGCGCATTCTCGCCCCAGCGCATGATGACGACCCCACCGACGACCTCGCCCTCCCCGTCGAGCTCGGCGACGCCCCGCCGCAGTTGCGGGCCGATGCGGACCTCGGCAACGTCGGAGAGCAGAATCGGTGTGCCGCGGTCGGTGGTGCCGAGCGGCACCTGCCGGAGATCGTCGGCGCCCTTGATGTAGCCGCTGGCGCGGATCATGTACTCGGCCTCCGCCATCTCGATGACCGAGCCGCCGGTTTCCTGATTGGCGCGTTCGATCGCCGTCCGCACTTGGGCGAGCGGCAGGCGGTAGCCCCGGAGGCGCTCGGGGTCGACGACGACCTGGTACTGCTTGACCATGCCACCGATGGTGGCGACCTCGGCGACCCCGGGCACTGTCTGGAGCTCGAACTTAAGGAACCAGTCCTGGATGGTACGGAGGTCCGCGAGGTCGTGGCGTCCACTGCGGTCGACGAGCGCGTACTCGTAGACCCAGCCGACGCCGGTGGCGTCCGGGCCTAGGGCGGGCGTCGCGGCATCGGGAAGGTTCGGGGCCACCTGACTCAGATATTCCAGGACCCGGGAGCGCGCCCAATAGAGATCGGTGCCGTCCTCGAAGATTACGTAGACGAACGAATCTCCGAAGAACGAGTAGCCGCGGACGGTCACGGCGCCAGGCACCGACAGCATCGCCGTGGTGAGCGGATAGGTCACCTGGTCCTCGACCACCTGCGGCGCCTGCCCGGGGTAGGTCGTCTTGATGATGACCTGGACGTCCGAGAGATCGGGAATGGCGTCGAGGGGGATCGTCCGCATCGCATGGATGCCCCATGCGGTCAACAGGGCGACCAGCATGAAGACCAGGAACCGGTTGCCGATCGACCAGTCGATGAGACGTGACAGCATGGGCGGGAGCGCTCCCCGAACCGGCCGCCGCTAACGGCTCTCGGTCTCGATGGCGGTGATCACATAGCTGCCGTCGCCGGCCTCGGAGAGCGAGAACCGCACCGCGTCGCCCGGCGCTACCGCGTCGAGATCGATCCCTTCAGCGACCGCGAAGTCCATGGTCATCTTCGGCCAGCCGATCTCCGGCAGCGGCTCATGGGTGAGGTTGATCTTGCGCGCCGCAGCTCCCACGGAATTGACGGTGCCGACGCCGCTCGCCGCCGTTTCTTCCGCCGCCTGCGCGGTCCGGATCAAAGAGGCGATGTCTGTCGACATGCCGGGCTCTAAGGGCGCCGCAAATCCCGATAGAACCAAAGCGGCGGCGCTGATCAAAGTGACACGGAACATGGTGGGGTCTCCTTTTGATGCTCAGTTGGTGACGGGCACGATCGCGGTTATCTCGTAGCTGCCGTCTGATGCCGGCGACAGAGTGAAGCGGACGGTCGCGCCGGCGGCGACCGTGTCGAGATCGACGGCGTCGGTGACCGCGAAATCCATGGTCATGGTCGGCCAGCCGATTTCCGGGATCGGTTCGTGGGTCAGGTTGAGTTTGCCTGCCTCCGGCATCACCGTGTTGACGACGCCTTCGGCTTCGACGGGCGGCGGCTCCGGCTCCAGCTGATCGTCCATGGGAGTGAGGCGCCGGAAGCCGCCCGCGAAACTGCTTTCGGAGTCGATCAGGAAATGCGCCGAGGCGACGACCGTGTCGCCAGCTTCGAGCCCTTCGAGGATTTCCGTCCGCCCGCCGGACTCGATGCCGGTGACGACCTCGACCGGCCGAAACCGGCCGTTGCCGAGCGCGAGTACGACCCGGTCACCGTTGCCCGACCGGATCACCGCCTCACGCGGCACGTGGACCGCTTCCCGAGGCGAGGCGAAAAGCGCGACATCGGCGTACATATCCGGCTTCAAGGATTCGGAAGCGTTGGGAAGCGTCAGGCGGATCGGCAGCGTGCGCGTCTTGGGGTCGAGGTCCGGATAGACGTAGTCGACCTGTCCTTTCCAGACCTGACCGGGCGCGTAGGGCAGGCGCACCTCTGCGGGAAGTCCCACCTCCATCCACGCCGCCTGCTGCTCGAAGACATCTGCGATCAGCCAGACCTGCGAGAGGTCGGCAAGCGTCATGACGTTCGTACCCGGCACGAGGTACATGCCTTCGGCGACATTGAGCCGGGTCACCACACCGTCCTGCGGTGCGTACACACGGACGAGTTCGTCTACGGTGCCGGTCTCGGCGAGCTGGTCTCGCTGAGCGCCCGATATTCCGAGCGCCTTGAGGCGAAACCATGCGGCGTCGATAAGTCTCTGCTGTCCGGTCCGGAGCGCTTGCAGGTATTCCGCTTGCGCATTCACGAGGTCTGGCGAGTAGAACGCGAACAATGGCTCGCCCTTTTTCACCCGCTCGCCCGCGGCACGTACGAAGAGGCGCTCGATCCAGCCTTCCGCTCTCGTATGGACCTGGCTCTGGCGCTTCTCGTCATAGGTAACGAAGCCGACCGTACGGACCTCGCGGGAGAGTGCTGATCTTTCTGCGGTGGCGGTGCGGACGCCCAGATTGTTGACCACCTCCGGCGCGATGCGCACGACGCCCGGCTCCTCCGCGACCTCCGGTTCCTCGCCCTCGTAGACCGGGACGAGATCCATTCCCATCGGCGATTTGCCGGGGCTGTCGCGCCGATAGTTCGGGTCCATCGGAGCGACCCAATAGAGAATCCTGCGCTCGCCCGACTGATCCCCGGCGTTGCCCTCCATCGTCTCCATTCCCAATCCCGGTACGCGGTCACCCAGGTTCCACACATGCTCGGCGACGACGCCGACGGTGAGACCGGTGGCGAGAGTGAAGACGACGAGAACAGCTGAGCGCGCACGCATCAGGCGCCCCCCTGAAGATAGAGAATGCGCGCCGCCGCTTTCAGGCGATCCACCTTGATGCGGGCGAGGCTGAGGCGCGCCTCCAGCGTGCTGAGCTCGGCGCGAATCACCGTGGTGAAGTCGGCGACGTCGGCCTGATACGCGTGCAGTGCGGCTTCGACGTTCGCGGTCGACTGGCCAAGCAGTTCGTCCTCGAACAGCGCCTCGCGTTCCCGGAGCCGCCGCCATGCGGCGAAAGCGGCCTCAGTTTCGCGACGGAGATCGCGCAGCACGGTGTCGCGGGCGAACACAGCGGCGGCCGCAACGCTCTTGCTCGCGGCGAGCCGCTGATCCTGGCGGTCGGCGGGAAACAACGGCAATGTGAGGTTCGCCATCACCGAGACGAGGTCGGGGCGTTCGCCGCGCAGCGGGTCCTCTCCACTGCGGAAGCCGTAGCTCACGTCGAGCGACCAGGCGGGCTTGTATTGCTCTTCGGCGATGTCGATTCCCGTCTGGTGGGCGCTGATCCTGCGGTCTTCGACACTCACCAGGGGATGTGTGGAGAGCAGGGCCACGACCTCCGCTTCAGGGAGCGGCACGGAAAGGTCCGGAAGCTCGGGCGGGAGTGGACGTGCGGCTGCAGCCGGTCCCACCCATCGGCCGAGATCAGCCCGCGCTGCTTCGAGCGCGGCGGCGATTTCGGTGGCGCGGTCGCGGATGAAGCCGAGTTCGAGTTCGGCCTGAATGAGGTCCTGCTGGTTACCGCGCCCGGTAGAGAAGGCGGACTCGGTGAAGCCGATCAGGCTTTTGAAGACGTGTGCCGCCTCGGCAACGACTGCTTCCGCCTGCGTCCCGTAATGGACCTCCAACCAAGCCAGTCTGACGTCGCGGCGGAGACGAAGGGCGGTTGCCTCCCGGTCGGCCCTTTCGGCGTCAGCCAGACTGCTCATGCGCTGGCCCCTCAAGGTGAGGGTGCTGCCGGGCGGAAAGGCTTGGCTCAGGCCGGCCTTCACCTGCGCCATCGGCTCTCGGCTCCAGCGAAACTCGTCGACCGGCAGGTTCATGAGGCCGATGCTGAGCTTCGGGTCGGGGAGTTCCGCTTCCGCGATCGCGAGAGCATCGAGACGCTCCGCCTCGGCGCGGAGCCGATCAAGCGTCGGTTCGTCGCCGAGCGCTATGGCTTCCGCTTCGGCCAGCGAGAGATGATACGTGTCCGACGCGGCGGCGGCTGCGCCTGGATGGGCGACGAGGATGGCTCCGGCAACCGCCCGTCGCCACGGGGCGAGCGGCCACCGGCGCGGGTGCGCGTTCCGGACGCGAGATGACAAAGTCATGATCAGACTCCGCAGTGAGCGCATCGGGTGCAAGGGACCCGAGAGGACATAGCGGCAGTGCGGCGAACCGCATGCCGGCTAATCACTACGGAGTGGCGTTAGAGACGGAGTCGCAGAGTGAGGAGGTAAGTCTTCCGGCCGGATACCCGAGCTGTTCGCGGCGGTGCCCGCGGGGCAAGAGAACTGACGAGGTCCGGTGTAGGTGCAACCTCGGAGACCGTTGCCGCAAATTCGGTCGACACCGAGGGGCAGGGAGCAATGAACTCGGCGGAATCAGCGCAGAGCCACAGGCACAGTTCAGAAGCTTGCCGCTCCATTCCCGCGCATCCCGGGGGCAACGGACCTTGTCCGGCATCAAATGCAGTGTCGGCCGTGCTCTTGGCTGTCGGCAAGCCATTCGCCAGATGCGCCGCCGCCATCGCCGGCTGCAGGCAACTCGCGAAGAATGCCAGCACCGCGAGACAAGCGAAGAGCCGATTCCGGATGGTCATAATCTACAAATACCAGTTCCCTGACGCGCTGCAAGCCTATTCCGGAAAAGCGATTCATCCGTGTGTGCATGACCTTGCGGTTCATGTTCCTGCGTCATAACTCCTGGCAATGATGAGTTCGCGACCGGTCTGAACGGCGTTTGTGCCGCTTCGCCTCGCCGATATCGTGGATCGCCGACTGAAAGGTGTGTCTCCAGAGGATCGCAGTCCGCCCGCAGATTTTGTCGCCGCACCCGATCCGGGCCCACCCCGCTCCTGATCCTGCAAGCGCTCTGTGAACCACCGCAGACACGACTTTTCCAGTCAATACCAATCGCAGGAGTGACCGAATGATCCGATTCCTGTTTGCAGCGCTGCTCGCGCTGTCGATGCGTCCCACGATGGCGGCCGATCTTCCGGCTGCCACTCTCTACAAGGACCCGCAATGCGGCTGTTGCGAAGCCTACGCCGATCATCTTCAGGCAGAGGGCTTCATGGTGGCGGTACAGGATACCGAGGATCTCTCCGCAACCAAGGAGCGCCACGGCGTGCCAGCTGGGTACGAAGGGTGCCACACCGTGCTGATCGACGGCTATGTCGTCGAGGGGCATGTCCCCGTGGGAGTCATCGAGCGGCTTCTCGCTGAACGTCCCGACGTTCGCGGCATCTCGCTTCCCGGAATGCCGCTCGGCTCGCCGGGAATGTCCGGAACCAAGAGCGAGCCTTTCACGATCCATGCCTTCGGAAAGGGAGAGCCGACGGTCTATGCCGTCGAGTAATCCCTCCGCGTCGCGGGGACGGAGCCGGCGGTTTGCCGGTTCCATGCTCGTCGTAGCCATGACGAGCGCCGGGATCGCTGCCTGGTTGCTGTGGCCGATGCAGCCGCGAATCGTCGTGGACCCAGGCGACGTGCAGCAGGTCGAGACCGGCGCCGCCGCCTACCGCACCCATTGCGCGAGCTGCCACGGCGCCGATCTCGAGGGACAGCCGGAGTGGCGCACCCGTCGACCCGATGGCCGCTTGCCGGCTCCGCCGCACGACGAGACCGGTCATACTTGGCATCATCCCGACGAGCACCTCTTCGCCTTGGTCAAGCACGGACTGCAGCCGCCGCTCGCACCCGAAGGCTACGAAAGCGACATGCCGGCATTTGACGGTATCCTCTCCGATGAGGAGATCCTGGCCGTTCTCGCCTACATCAAGAGCCGATGGCCGCCCGAGATACGCCGCCGCCAGTCGGAAATATCCGCCCGGTAGGACAATTCTATAAGGCCCAACCGGCCGACCCGACGCAGCGGATCAGCCCGCCTTGTTGCTCCACAGTGCGTCGACCACCGGGCATTCGGGAACCGCGCCGCCTGCGCAGCCCTCGGAGATTTCGACGAGCCTCGCTTCAAGGCGCTGGAGGTCGGCGATGCGCGCGCGCACGTCGGCGAGGTGGCGCTCTGTGAGGTCGAGCACCTGGCCGCAGGTGAACCCGCCGTCCATCAGAGCCAGTAGGGCGCGAACCTCGTCGAGGGTGAAGCCCAGCTCCCGCGACCGGCGCAGGAAGCCGAGGCGCCGTACTGCATCACGGTCATAGAGCCGATGTCCGCCGCCCGTTCTGGGCGGCGGCGCCATCAGCCCGATGCGTTCGTAGTAACGGATCGTCTCGATATGAACGCCGGTCTCCCTCGACAACGCGCCGATGCCGATACTGCTCTCCACCACCAAAACGCTCTCGCATTTTTCGTTTGATGCTGTAGTGGCTACAGGTACTAGGCTGCACCGGTGATGGTCAAGGAGGGCTCCATCGGTGCGGATCGGCATGACGCCTGCGGAGACGGCTGGTAGTGGCGACTCCGGGTTCCGGCAAGCCATTGCCGTCGTCGGCGGGCTCGCCGCCGCGGTGGCTGCGTCGTCATGCTGTATCGCGCCCCTGGTACTCTTCAGCCTCGGAATCGGCGGCGCATGGATCGGCAACCTGACCGCGCTCGCACCTTATCAGCCGGTCTTCCTTGCCCTGGCGGCAGGATTCCTCGCTTACGGCTATCACCTGATCTACCGGCGATCGAGAAAGCCCTGCGACGACGGCTGCGCCCGACCGTTGCCCGGCCGCCTGACAAAGGGCGGTTTGTGGATTGCCGCAAGCCTCGTGGCGACGGCGGTAATCTTTCCGTGGGTTGCGCCACGGCTTCTGGGCATCTGAAGGAGAGACGAGGTAATGAGAAATCTTGTCGGGATGTCGGTCCTGAGCGCAATCCTACTCGCGGTCGGCGGCGCCCAGGCTAGTGAGCGTACGGCGACGCTCGCGGTAGAGAACATGGACTGTCCTACTTGCGCCTACATCGTGAAGGAGAGCCTCGCCAGGGTCGAGGGTGTCAGCGCGGTGCAGCTCTCTTCAGCCGGCGACAGAACCGTCACTGCCACCGTTACCTTCGACGACGCCATGGTGAAGGTGACAGCCCCGACGGCGGCGACGGCCGACGCCGGGTTCCCCTCTCAGCCGATCGGCGGCGCGGAATGAACGACCGCACGCTGCTCGAGGCCGGCATCATCGGCACGATCGTCGCGGCGATCTGCTGCTTCACGCCGGTGCTGGTGATCGTCTTCGGGGCGCTTGGTCTCTCCGCCTGGCTCGGCTGGATCGACTACCTCCTGCTGCCGGCACTCGGGATGTTCCTGGCCGTCACCGCCTGGGCCTTGATCCGGCTATACCGGCGGAAGGCGGCCGGCTGATGGAGACACGCTCGACGATCACCTGCCCGGAATGTGGGCATCGGGAAACCGAGACCATGCCCACCGACGCCTGCCAGTTCTATTACGACTGCAAGGGCTGCGGCACCCTCCTGCGCCCGAAACCGGGCGATTGCTGCGTCTTCTGCTCCTACGGCGACCGTCGGTGTCCGCCGAAAGCCACGGGACCTGCGGACTGACTGCCACCGCAGCCGCCTTACACAATACCAGCCACGCCGCCTGCAGGGGCGAGGCTGGCCAAGATCATAGCGACGGCGATGTCCCGACCACCCGGGCGATCGTGAAGGCGACGACCGCCCCAAACTCAGCACTGGCGACCACGAGGACAGTGCCCCAGGTATGTCCGTAGGCGGCCCCTACGGCGAGTGCGATCGGGCGCGCGCGGGACGGGGCCTATGACGATCGCTGCCGCAAGCAGGAAGGCAACGGCTACGGGACCGAAAATGCCGAGACCCTCGATCAGGCTCCGCACCGTGTCGCCATCCGAAAGTCGGGCCAGCGTGCCGCTGTCGCGCAGCAGAAAATACACTACTGCCAGAACGACGATGAGAAGCACCGCGCCCCCGACGCGCATGGTGAGCCGGCAGTGGTCAGTCAGCGGACCGGAGTCCTCCCGGCCGTCCGACCTGCCGCGGGTACGGCCGACATCACCGAAGGCCGTCGGACCCGCCATGCACCGCGGCCTTGGTTCAGTTCGCGCGCATCATCGCGCCGGAATGGCGGTTGACGACCATGCGGTGATGCGGCTCGCCGGCCTCGGTCAGGATCTCGACGTTCATCACGTCCTCGTCGATGGGCGCGACTTCCCCAAGTCGAAGTCCCATCTCCTCCATCATCGCTATGCGTTCCTGCATCATCGTGCGCACATCGTCAGCGGACAGATTCAGGTCTTTTCCGTCATCCATTCGGCCCATCATATGCCCGCGGTCCATCATTTGGCCGCCGGTCATGCCATCGCGCATCATGCCGCGATCCATCATGCCCGAGCCGCTGCCCTGCATCATGGAGCCTTCCATCATGCCCTGGGCGCCTCCTTCCATCATCGAGCCGCCGCCGTGTTCCTTCATCCGTCCGCGCATGCCCGACATGCCCGCCATGGCGACCTCGCCGCCCGGGTAGATGTTGATCACCACGGTCGGTGTGCCGCCACCGGTTCCACCGTCATGCATCTTCGCCATCATCGGGCAGCCCTTGCCGCCCATCATGCCGCCCATCTGGCCCATGCCCGAAGCGCCCTCCATGGCCATCATCGGCATGTTGCCGGAGCCCGCCGCGTCGTCCGCGGACGCGCCCTCGGTGTGGTGGGCCTCGTGATCCGGCTCCTCCGCCGCAACGGCATCGGAAGCCGTGCTCCATCCGAGCACTGCGACGATCGCCAAAACACTGATACGGGTCATTTCAACCTCCCTCTCGTTCGGAATGCGTGAGCTTCGCAGAGGAAATATTCTGGATGCCTTAATCTGCATCAAAACTTGATAGATGCTCACAAAATCTACCCGTGATTGTCAGGCTATTCCGACTGTATTCGGGTTGCGCTTATCACTCCGACAACAATCGCCGCCGCTCTTCGAACTCTTCCTGGTCGATCTCACCGCGAGCAAACCGTTCCTCGAGGATGTCGATGGCCGATTTACGGCGTGGTCCGCCGAAGGGCGAGCGCCCTTCTCCCAGCCATCGGACGAGCAGGACGATGACCAGAATCAGCGCGCCCCAGAACAGAACCATTGCGATCGAACCGAACAACATGTGTCCCATCCCCAGTCACCGCCCATCATGTGCCCTTGCCCTCCCCACATGCGCACCTTCTTAGCCGATGTCGGGACAGTCGCCGGGTATCTCCTCCGCCGCCAAAAACGGGAAGGATTACGATCGGAGAAAGCCATGCGATCATGGCGCGGAGCATGCCCTAATCACCTGGCGGTCGAATCTGGACGATAGCATCCGCAGTTACTTCGCCTGCGTCGGCGAAGCTGAACAACAGACGAACCATAGTCTCTTCGAAGTGCGGACCGACCAAGTCAGTCAATCGTACCGTAACGCCATCGGGCCCGAGCCGTGCCTCTCTTTCTGCCGGAATGGTCGCGATCGGCTCGTCCTCGCCCGGCGAGCAGTCATTCGCCGCACAGCGGACTGATTCGAGGATCTCCGCGTTTTCGCCCCTGTTGGCAATGGTCGCAATGACAAGCCCGCTCGCCGCGTCGTCCGAGTGAACGATCAGCCGCGGATGCTCGATCACAAGATTGCCCGATGTCACCTCATGGCCTTGCACCAAGTCCGAAAGCGGTCCGAGTACGAGCCCCGCGGCAATCGCAATGACCGGGACAAGTCCCCTGTTCATGTTCGTCTCCCTGACTTGTCCGGAAGGGCGGCTGACAAGCGTAAGACGATGCAGCCCCCCGTTTCTCACCTTTAGGCACCGACCAGGCCGAAAACGAAACCGCGCCAGGTCAGCCATTTGAATCCCGGCAACAGCGGCGCCCTCGCTTCGTGCATGTGAACGCTTGCTGGCATCGCCAGCCCGAACCCGGCGCAAAGGTAGGTAGCTGAGCACAATGAGCAGCGACAGAGCATGCCCCACCGGGGTGATCCGTGGCTCCGCCGATCCGGATGTCGCGACCGCGACACCCTGCTCTATTCCCCGAGAGAGCAGAACCGGATAGCGGATGCGGAGCGCCACGCGGCGCTCCGCAGCGCTCAGCCGATTTCAGTTCGAGCCGTGCCCGTGGGCGTCCTCGGAAACCGGTCCATCTCCAGTCGAGCCCCGCATCTTCTCATGGTCGGACTCGTCCTCGCCGCCACGCTGCGCCTCTCCCGAAACCGGGCCTTCCGAAGAGCCTTCCATCGACTCGTGATCCATCTCCATTTCGGAATGCCCGTGAGCACCCTCGGAAACAGGCTCATGTTCATCGGCCCATGACTGAGACGCGCCGATTAGTGCGATCCCAACGGCCAGTGCCACGGCCACCTTCGACATCCGCCTGCTCCCATTGGCTATTTGGTGCGCCATCTTGGTAACCCCTTCCGTATTATCTGAGATTTCTTTCAGGCCCAGTGCAGTAGAGGTATGCCAATAACCTTCGTATTCAACGACTTTTATTGTAACACTGTGTAATACTTCTTATCTATTTGTAACAAACTTGCGATGTCGGAAGGCTAGTCGGCCGATCGGCCAAGGCTGCCGCCACTCCGATTTTGGCCGACAATTGGGCCCTGTCAGCCCAAGTCCTTCGCGCTTTACTCGCCTGAGCCTGTCTGGATCACGGTTTTCGCCCGTTCCAACAACTTGGCGTTGATCGCCACGAGCACGTTGCTGACCAACATCAAGGCCGCCCTGCGGCCGGCGTCAGGAAGATGCCCCGCGGATAGGCAATGCCGGCGGCGAGTGCGATGTTCTGTATCATCTCGCGGGCGACATGCTGCTTGGCGTCGGCCTGCTGCTGGGCCTCACCGGGCCGGGCCTCACGGCGATGCTGCCGATCTGGCTGCTGCTCGGCGCCGGATCGTCATTGGTCCAAACCCCAGCGGGGCGTCTCCTGCGCCGCTCGGCGCACGAAGGCGACCGGCCCGCGGTCTTCGCAGCGCAGTTCGCACTCTCACACGGCTGCTGGCTGATTGCCTATCCACTGGCTGGATGGGTCGGCGGCGCCCTCGGCCTGGAGGCCGCGTTCGCCGTGCTGGCGTTGATCGCGCTCGCTGCGACCGCAGGCGCTTCGATCCTCTGGCCGGCCGGTGATCCCGTCGAGCTGGAGCATCGGCACGAGCCGACGACGCACGAGCATCTCCATGTTCACGATGAGCACCACCACCAGCACCAGCACCAGCACCAGCATGAGGGCTGGGAAGGACCGGAACCAGCTGTTCGTGAAGTGGCGCGCAATGGATGCTTAATCCGAAGGACTGCTTCAAAGGCGGAGAGATCGTGCAGCCCCCATTTGGGGAGGGCTGCTCGTTGGAACTTCAGATGGCCATTCGATTCGCCTGATCGCTAATCGCCGGTTTCTTCTCCGTTCTCGGCGGCCCGCACCCACGGAAGCCTTTCCTCTGGCAATGATGTGTCCGTGAGCCAGAAAGGCTCCGATGGTCGGGGCCTCCATCAAACGGAGGAAACGACGATGAAACTCATCACCCGTTTCGAACTGGCAGCATGCAGCGAGAGCGATCTACACGGCCTTCACCGGGCCGTCACGGACGCCCTCGTCCGGAGTCCGCGCGAGAGCGCGGAGCGGCGTAACTGCCTCGCCTCGCTCGAGAACATCGAGCGCGAGCTGGCGTTGCGTCTCTGACGCCTGTGCCGGTGTGAACCGGCCCGCCGCGCGCGTTCAAACTGCTTCGACGGCCTTCTCCCGGTATCGCTCCTCGATCGCGACCAACTTTCCCTTGAGCTGCCGCTCGACATGCGCGGCGATGATCTCGGCGACGAAGCGCTCGGGCGTCATTCCGGGCACCGGCTCGGCATAGATGCCGAGAAAGCTCCGGTAGCCGGTATGGCTGACGAATGGGCGGTCGGGGTCGACCGCATGGGCGCTGAAGCCCGGCCAGACGCATGCGTGGCTGCCGATGCCGAACACGCCGTCGAGCTCGATGCGCACGCGCATGGTCTTGACCGTGATCTGGAAGCTGCCGGTCTGTCCCCATATCGGCACCGTGCCGGGCGCGGCGGCGGTCTCCCGCGCCAGCACATAGGCAGGCGCGTCCGCATGGGCGAGGATGCCCCCATCTCCGCCGTCGAGCTTGCGGGCGAGCTGGCAAGCCTCCTCGCGCAGGCGCATGGTCTCGTCGACATCGGCGGTACGCATCGCCGCGTCGTGGGCCTCCAAGAGGTCCCGGAAGAACGGCAGGGCCTCGGCCATCTCCGCCGGAAGGTGGGCGGTTTCGCGGGCGAAGCGCCGCTCCCGGTTGTCGGTCTCGGCGGCGGACAGCAGGGCATCGAAGCCCAGCTGTCCCTCTGTGGAATTGACCCTGCTCATGCCGCTTGCTCCCTCTGTCCGGAAGCCTGAAGGCCGTTCAGATAGTCAGCGGCACGCTGGGCATGGGATGCGGCGGTGAAGATCGCCCGCTTGTCGTTC
>MDTD01078570.1_pt1 | contig 65447 bp, 60 predicted proteins | sample 811221 | NCBI WGS metagenome assembly MDTD01 (sample SAMN05326646, study PRJNA326480) | marine metagenome | isolation source: seawater | place: Pacific Ocean: South West | collected 2011
ACTTGGTATGTCAATAATCAATCTCCCGTAGACAGCAGAGGAAAGCAGAGCAGATATGCCCGCTTCGACTTCACTCGAGCTCACATTAAAGTCTTCTGACTCTTTTGTCATTGATCTTGCGGCGTGATCACGCCTTATATTGTCACCAAGTATTTGAAGCTGCTCCCTTTCTTTTAGCTTGATACTCTCCCTTGTAAATACTGCACCTTCTACAAAGCTCTCACTAGTAAAACCTCCGGCTCTCTCAATAACGGATGATAGTGTTTCATTAGGGCCAATTAAATAAGATCCGGGATAGAATACTTCTCCAATCAACGTGACTGTATCTGTAGTATTCCAATCTTTTACACTCCTGATATGCAGGTGATCCAGACTTTCAAGTGCTGATTCCGATAACTCTCTTAAATTTATATTAGATGTCTCAATAACCATTGCACCAGATGTATTAACTAATGTTTTTCTTATTTCAGCTGATTCAATATAGGCATCATCCTTATAACCGCCGGCAAGCTCGATTAAATCCATATAGGATGCATCTCTTGTTAAAGGATACTGACCGGGCACTTTAACTGCCCCACTGATAGATACTGTTTTGGATGATTTTGCAGATGTTGCTTGCTGATTGAGCTTACTGATTATTTTTTTCAAAAGCGATCTTCTTTTTCCTCTATTAATGAGATCATATTCCACTCTCTTAGTGGCCTCATAAGCGGCTATTCTTAACTCTTCGCTTGACACTGAATCAATACCCATCATTTGTTGATTCATCATTTGTTGATTCATCATTTGTTGATTCATCATTTGTTGGGTAAGTAATTCTGGTTCTAAAAATTCTGCAGGCTCCTCCTGTTCTCCATAGAGCGGATGCTCAATATCATCACTTGGATTATAAATCTCAATATAATTCAGATTATCATCGTTGTATGCCTGAGAAAAAATTAATATTTCATCGTATAATTCTAGTTCTGGATCCATATCAGAATAAGGTGATTCAAGTGCATCATTGATATTAAAATCGAGAACTTCAATATCATAATCACTTGTATTAATCCTACGAATTATTAAACCCTTCCCAGTATCAAAATTATTCAGAAAATCAGCATTTATTTTATTCAAAACATCTGTAAATCTAATACCCTGATACCAGCCATATTTTCCAGGTCTTTTTACGGCACCCTTTATTGAAATTGATTCACTTATTTGGTCGCTTATTTTAGCTATTCTAACAATATCACCATCAGAAATTTTAAAATCCAGATTGGCCGAATTCGTTAAATCAAGATTAATTACAGAAGGAATGTCTTTTTCAAAATTATATCTCTCTATATAGATTTGTTTTAAATATGCTCGATTGTCAAAACCCCCAACTAGTGCAACTAGATCTGACATTGTCTCATCCTGAGTTAACTCATATCTACCTGGTCGTTTTATAGCCCCATCAATAAAAACACTTTTTTGTATTGTAGGTATAAAAATTACATCACCAGATTGAAGTCTGATATCACTATCTGCGATACCTTTTGTTAGCAATTCATATAAATCAAAATTAGCTATTATTTTATTCGCTCTTCTGATCTTTATGTTTCTTAGACTTCCAATATCAGTGATGCCTCCTGCAACATACAAAAGTTGAGAAACTGTAGATAACCCAGATACTGAATACATTCCAGGAATTTTTGCTTCACCTGTCATAAAAACATTGATGCTTCGTAAACGGCCAATAGAAATAGTTACTTCATTGCCTAACATTTTTTTCGAAACTTCGGCTTTAATATAGTCACTCGCATCAGAGAAAGTCATACCTGCTATATTCAAATCTCCTAATTCAGGGAAGTTAATAGCTCCATCTCGATTGATAATCAGATTTAATATTGAGTCTTCAGCCCCGTACATAAGGATCTTAAGGGAATCTCCAGGACCCATAACATAATTATTAGGGACTGGCGCATTATCAATAGGTGCAAAAGTAGAAAACTCACCATCAAAGAGAAATTGACCATATATAGGCAAATCTTCTATAGAAGAATAATTTTGTTCAAATAAAGGTATACTATCTTTTCTGTGCTTTTCAGCTTTTTTTGTATTCTCTTGGTCTTCTATTACTCTTTCATACAGGGTTTGATTTGCTTCGGATCCCAGGCTCATAGCCTCCATTCCCACATTGTTATTTCCAATTCTGTCATTACTACCCATACCCAAATCATTCAGATTTATCCCATATTGAGCAGCTAATTCTCTTCTTTGGTCTAATGACATGGAGCTAAATTGCGATAGCATTGATGGTGATAACTCAGACAAAGCTAGCCCCTGCGCTAGAATATTACTAGAAATCATGGAAACAATTAGAAATAGATAGCCTGGAATACCAAATATTTTCTTTCTCATAACTTTAATACCAGTTTATTTACCTTAAACCCAATGAATAACCTGAATTTGAATGCAAATCACTACTAATCCAGCCACTCACTTCATTATAGCTTATAGTTTACTTCATGCTCAATTGTAACATGGGATAATCAGGATGAATCTTAAATTCCATGCTAACTATCATGCCTTCAGAATTAGTGATGACCTGATTTTCATATGTTTTTCCAGATTTAGTTTCAGAGCAAGAACGTGAAGATCTCTCTGTTAAGTCATCCATTACGACTGATTGAGCTGTCTCACAAGAATCAATTCTAATCCTCTTGCTATTCACAATATATGTTAATTCCCTACCATCTGAGTGTATCTCAAGGATTGAATTCTCCATTAATAGACCAGTAATTTTATAAATCTGTCTATCTTTATAAAATATATTAACAACTTCATCTGCAAAGATAGTTTGATTTTCAAAATTGATTGCGTAGAGATCAATCTGTTGGTCGAGCCAGAAAGCACTCCAATTTTTCTCTGGTATTAGTGAGCTATCCTCTTGAATGAACAAACTTTTAAATAAATCATACTGGCTCGAATGAAAACTGCATGAGCTCAACTGAAAAAGAGTTAAGAAAAAGATTATGACTTTACTCATTTTGGTATCATTCTACTTTTGTTATTCTTAAGGCTATCATAACGGACAGACCTCAAGTCAAACCATAATCTACCCGTAAAATCATCTAATTTCTGACCACCGTCTCTTTGTAATGATCGAATTACAGTGGAGTATGAACCTTTATTATTTTTCAAAGAAAAAGAATCAAATGGTATTTTGAAATATAACCCTTTATCGAAGCTACCCTCTCCAAAATCAGCTGCTGAAACATTGGTTCTTGTGATAAATGCGCCTATGGAAAAACCGTTGTCAAAAGTTCTTCTTATCTCCATTGTCGCACCTTTATCCTTAGCTAGATATTTTCCAAAATGAATTGCAAAATCATAATTATAAAACGGTGAAGCGTAATATAGGCTCACAAAACCAGTTGAAGTCTTGTAATCTAATAATTCAAAGTCTCGCTCGTAGCCTCTCTTAATTACTCTATTAATGGTGCCACCTAGCGCTAATCTCGACTTAAAAGGCTGATACAAAACTTCAACACCAGCTCCACTATACATGCCCTCTAATATGCCAAGGTACGCTCTGTAATGAATCTCTTCATTGAAAGATGAATTTTTTTCTAAATACAAAGACTCAATTCCTGAAGAACCTAAAAATAAATATTTATTAATATCAGTTCTAACATGCGGAAGAACTGATTCAGGCCCTCTATTCAGATCAAAATTATGATTAATATCAACAGCAAATGTTCCAATAAGATTCCAATTCTGAGATATATTAGTAACTGTCATAATTTTTAGATAAACCTGATGCTTTGCAGGTTTATCTGGATCGAATAACTGGAATCTAGCCGCTAAATTAGCACTGATATTAATATACGGAACCACAAGTTTAGTATAATTAGTGGGATTTTTTATTCTATCAGGTGCTAATATCTCCATCTGATTATAATTGTCATTCAATATAAAGTTATTATTTGGATTGCCTCGTTTATAAGCAATAGTCATAACTCTGAAGCCATTCTCATTTAGAATTAGATCAATGTTATTAATTTCATTCGGAATATGTATTTGGGACAAAGTAAGCGCCCTATTGATGGCGTCAGCTGCTGAATTATATCTATAATTAGAGAATTCAACTATCAACTTATTATCATCAGGTAAGACTTCTGCCTTCCTGGGAAATAGACCTGATTGCTGAAAATCATAAATCAATCGGGCATACCAAGAATCAAGATTTACTGATTCTCCAACGGCAGAAGGCATCTCATTGTCATAAGAAGAATAAAAAGGCTCAATTTTCTTTTTAAGAGGTGGCGCTTTAGTATCAAGTGTTGTTGAAAATGAAAACCCTAAACCACCTTGCTGATGGGTTAAATTAAGATTGAGCCCTGAGAGTCCATTCCATTCAATACCATAACTCAGCGGCGAATTATCAGAGATGGTCCCTGAGGCTATCTCATTGTTATAAGAATCTGTATTATATTCAGCGAGTAATTTAAAATTTGTATTAGGGATTGTATATTTGATTCCACCAAATATTCCGACACGAGGTCCTCTAAAGAAGCTGTCAGATCTTAATTTCCCACCTGTGCTATTGTTTTCAATATCACTTTTTTCTCGATCCAAGAAAGAATTAGTAAGATTCAGTAGAGGGTTTTCAATAGTATTGTGACCAGCTAGCCGACCCCATCCTAATCCCAATGATATATCAATATCATTAATTTTTTTTGAAGCAACAATATACTCAGAACCCCAGACACCAGTTCCTAATATATCTTGTATACCAATAGCAACATTTGGTTTAAAGTCACTTTCTTTTAAAAGAGTAATTTTTGCTGCGTAACTTCTATCTTGGTAAAGTTCACTATAAGTATACCTAAACGTTGTCTCCAACCAAGGAGTGGCTTGATAGGTTATATTTGTAATATTTGCTATGTCTTGATGGTTGAAAGTTACTTTTAATAAACCATCATCTTGCATTCTTGCTGTCGGAGTGTCTATAACACCAGTTATTCCTAAATCGGATGCATATAGATTTGTTGATAAAAATAATAATAAACAGAAAAATTTGAACATTTATATATCAAAAAAAAACGGCTACTAGCCGTTTTTTTATTAGTTATATTTTTTGCAGCTAGTTAATTGCTTGTGGAAGCTGATGCTGCTGTGTCAGTTGTTGTGTATGAGCTGCTAGTTACAGCTGCAGTTGCTGCTGCTGCTGCATTTGAATCTGCTGCTGCTGCTGCAACACCGGCAGGTGCTGAGCTCGAGCTATCTCCTAACGCTACTAATAAGGCTGCGCCTACAACACCAATTGCTACGGCTGTTCCAACTGACATACCGCCTGCAGCGGCACCTGCTTGTTGTTGGCTATATCCAGAAATTGGAGCAGCAATAAGCATGACCATTAATAGAATTATTGCTTTTATATTTTTCATATCTTACACCTTATTCTTAATAATTTGTTTTGCTTGCATTAGTATAGGACTGATTATCTACCCTTTCTTTTTTCATTGCAAACATTTTTTACTAAGCTTTTTCAAGCTAGTCTTAACATTTATAGTTAGAACCATTAGATATTTAGATTCTTTTATTGATCTGGCAGTAGAAACAGCATTCTATGTATCATTTAACGATTCATCAAACTATCTAATACAGTATAGCTAGTTATTCACTCAAAGCAATAGATTAAAGATTAGATTTTTTAATATGCTTGCATCAAAATCAATTGATCACATACCTACCAACTATTTTACCGATTGGCGTTTCAACTTGAAAGCGTATTGGTTTATAGTCTAAATTACTGGAAAACCAAATACTCATAGACCTGTCATTTCTATTGAAAGGCCATCTTTTTTTTTCTTTTTCTACTCTGGATAGGGTAAATACACAATCGTAAATTGTGTCATCAAAACCAATTTTTGCTTCAGATGAGTTGAGTTTCTTCTCAGACAGCTCGACCCTGACTTTGTACCTTCTTTTTCCATCCATTACTGAATATTCGTTATTGCATTGTTGCTCAACACTCAGTTGGTTGATAGTTTTAAATAATACTGAAAATGGATCTATGGCGCCCTGATCAAGATAAGGATCAGTTGCAATTGACGAAACGCCTGTATCATCAATAAATCTCTTAATTATTGGTTCATTTTCAATAAAATATGTAATTAATTTTTCCTCTGGTTGACCTCGATCCTGACCGAACAAATAGTAATCCCAGCTAGTAGCAGTATTATTTTTAATAGAGCCAATAGATGAATAATCTCTGTATAACTTAAGTGGACCCTGGGTTGATAACTGGAAGTTTATATCATAAGGGTTAATCATATCATTTATAGATAAGGGCTCATTGTAGTTTATTGATAATTTGGCAACATTTAAAGATAACCAATAAAACTTATAATCAAACTCCTGGCTTTGAACAAAAATAGAGCAGATCAAAAGATTTAATCCAACACATAACCTTGTGAACTTATTCTTGATTATCATAAGAATTTCTAATCTTTATCTCACAATTTTCCACGTTTCTAATTCCTAAGCTATTATTTTAATATGTACTAAGTAATAAGTATTTCAGGTATCAGAATATCCATTCGGATTCATCTGCTGCCAGTTCCATGAATCAGCGCACATTTCATCGAGCCCTTTTGTTGCAGACCAACCGAGAATTTCCAATGCTAGCGCAGGGTCGGTATAACAAGCTGCAATATCCCCCGGACGCCTCGCTACAATTTCGTATGGAATATTACGCCCGCTCGCTTTTTCATATGCGCGGATTACCTCCATAACACTATAACCCCTGCCACCACCTATGTTAATTGTAAATGAAGGGGCATCTCCAAGCAGCTGTGAAAGAGCAGCCACATGTGCCTGCGCCAAGTCCATCACATGGATATAGTCACGCACACCGGTTCCATCAGGGGTCAGATAATCACCCCCGAAGACACGCAATTTGTCCAACCTCCCAATTGCAACCTGCGCCACGAACGGCATCAAATTACTAGGTACACCGCGTGGGTCTTCGCCAATTAATCCACTTTCATGTGCTCCGACAGGATTGAAATAGCGTAAATAAGCAATGTGCCAACCATTATCTGAACGCTGAAGATCATGCAGAATCTGTTCGCTCATCAGCTTTGTCTGACCGTAAGGATTGGTCGCTGAGACGGAGAAATTCTCTTTGATTGGCAATGTATGAGGTTCACCATATATCGTTGCTGATGAGCTAAACACCAGATTCTTAACTCCCCTTAGTGCCATCACTTCACACAGCGTTAATAGTCCATTTAAATTTGTATCATAGTAGGAAATTGGATTACCTATGGACTCTTCCACCGATTTCAATGCCGCAAAATGAATGACAGCATCTATTTTATGAGCAGAAAATAGCGTGGAAAGGAAATCAAAGTCCCTTACGTCGCCCTTAACAAAATCGGGCTGCTTCTCAGTGACCTCAGCTACGCGGCCAATCACTTCAGTGACACTATTGCATAAGTTGTCTAAACCAATGACATTGAATCCAGCATCGAGCAGAGTGCACCAGGTATGAGAGCCGATATAGCCGGTGGCACCGGTTAAAAGAATTGTCTTTCTCATTGTGAAACTTACTCCAGATAATATCAGAACTCGCAGAATCAATCAGATAAGCTTAAAATTAATGTAATAATTTTAAAAGCGATTGACTCAATACTATTTAAGTTACACTTTTTTTAACGTTCAGCCGTTTTTGCCTTGAACTGGGAAACTGCTTCGTTGAATAAATCCTCCAACCGATCCATTAGTGAATCACGACCAAACTCTTTTTGAGCGTAAGCACGTCCATTCAATCCAAATTGAAGCTGATCTTCGGGTTTTTTAGATGCCATTTTTAGCACTGCTGCGGCAAGACCTTCTGCATCACCTGCATCGCAAACTAGACCAGCATTGGCATCTGTGATGACTTGTGCACCCTCACCGTCGAGCATACCAATCAGCGGCACACCCGCCATCAGGTAAGACTGCACCTTACCCGGAATGGTTAAACTAAAAACCGGATCTTTTTTCAATGAGACCAGTAGTGCATCTGCATGCGCGTAAAATGAGGGCATGCGCTCCACCGGATATCGACCCAACAATAAAATGTTTTTCCTTAAGCCAAGACGCGTCACTTCATTCTGAAGCCAGTTAAACTTTCGCCCATCGCCAACGATTAGCCAGCGGATCTTAGTGTTGTCCTTCAATATTTCAGCGGCAACCAAAACTGCCGGCAAATCTTGGGCCTCACCAATATTTCCAGCAAAAAGCACATTGAATATTCCCTTCCGAGATTGCACCTCAGGTGCTAGTACCACATCATGTTCATTAAAAACCTCTTCAGCCCAGCTCGGAAAATAGCGAATTTTTTGAGTGTCTGAGCAATGCTTTGCAATACTTGCCAAAAAACCACGCGATTGACCCAGTATAAGTGTGCAGCGTTCATAAATGAATCTGACCATGCTTTCAACCAAGCCCAACAGTCTGGATGAGCGCACCACGCCTAGAGCTTCCAGAGTTTCTGGCCATAGATCAAGAGCCCAAAAGACAACTGGAGCATGTTTTATTCGGCCTAGCATTATTGCAGGTAGGCCTACAGTGACAGGCGAAGGTTCAAAAACAAAAATAACATCAACCTTCTGATCCCTTAAACGCCATGGCCCACATAGGCAAGCTCCAATAACAAAACTCAAATAATTCAAAGACAATCGAACAAGACCACGCCCACGTGCCAACATCGGTACTCGTCGCACTTTCGCCCCGAAGTATTCCTTGAATGACTCGGGATCCTCTTGGTATGCTTTAAAAACACTCCCATCGGGGTAATTAGGTATACCCGTTAATACGGTAACGCTGTGCCCTCGGTTCACCAGCTCTTTCACTAAATCATTTATCCTGAAATTCTCGGGCCAGAAGTATTGTGTCACGATCAGGATTTTCATGCTCTTTTCACCTCAATATTTCTTCCACACTACACGATTTACATAGTCTGTATAACTGTGAATGATGCGCACTACTTTGTCTGATACATTTGGCATGCTGTAATCAGCCACCAATCTATTGCCACGTTTATCACCGCGCGGCTGTGTTGCCAATATAGCCAGCCCTTGGCGGACACGTTCTACCTCCAGTCCAACCATCATTACAGCCGCCTCTTCCATTCCTTCAGGTCGCTCATGAGCCTCGCGCAGATTGAGTGCTGGGAAATTCAGTATTGAGGATTCTTCGTTGATGGTACCGCTATCTGAAAGCGACGCTCGAGCAGAAATTTGTAATTTCACATAATCATGAAAACCCAATGGTTTCATCAATTGCACTAAAGGATGAAATTTTGAATTCGTAGCGTCAATTTTTTTTTGTGTTCGCGGATGAGTGGATACAATTACTGGTAAATCATGATCTTGAGCGACCGTGTTTATGACATCAACCAGTTTGAAAAAATTTTGTGGAGAATCGATATTTTCTTCACGGTGCGCGCTCACCAGGATATATTTTTCCTCTTCTAACTCTAGACGGGTAAGGACGTTAGAAGCATCAATCTGAGGTCGATAATACGTCAGGACCTCAAACATTGGGCTACCAGTTTTTATGACCATATCTGGTGGGAGTCCCTCTCGCAAAAGGTAATCTCGCGCGATTGTGCTATAGGTTAAATTGATATCTGCAGTGTGATCTACAATACGACGATTTATTTCTTCTGGCACACGCATATCAAAGCAACGGTTTCCTGCTTCCATATGGAAAATAGGAATCTTTCGTCGCTTAGAAGGAATTACCGATAGACAGCTATTCGTATCACCTAATACCAACATTGCATCAGGCTGAACCTCTTCAAGCAACTTATCTACAGCAGTAATCAAATTGCCAATCGTATGCGCAACCCCACTGCCATTGGATGCGCAATCCAAAAAATAATCTGGTTTACGAACTCCAAGATCATCAAAAAAAACTTGATTCAACTCATAATCATAATTCTGTTCAGTATGAACCAGTACATGATCACAATATTCATCCAAACGTGTCAAAACACGGGACAAGCGAATAATCTCTGGCCGAGTGCCAACAACTGAAATGACTTTTAATTTTTTCATATTCAAACCTTATGTGAAATAGTATCCGGATGTTGTTGATCAAAGATTTCATTCGCCCAGAGCATAACGATCATTTCATTTTTACCAATGTTTGTAATGTCGTGTGCCCAGCCGGGGACCGTCTCGACGACTTCGGGCTTCTTACCATCTGTGAATAATTCGTAGGTTTCTTCGGTTATGATATTTCGGAAACCAAACCGAGCTTTCCCCTGAATCACCAAAAACTTTTCATTTTTTGAATGATGATAATGTCCTCCCCGAGTAATTCCAGGGTGGGCCGTGAAAAATGAAACCTGTCCAGAATCCCTTGTTTTCAGCATCTCAACAAATAGTCCACGAGGGTCTTCATGCAGAGGTAACGGGTAAGAAAACTGTTCTGGTCTCAGAAAACTCAAGTATGTGGAATAAAGCGCTCGCGTCAGTCCAGCCCCGACGGGCTCAGTAATCATAGATTCTCGGCTTCCCTTGAAGGCACGAATCTGTTCAGCTAAATTACCTACCGAGATTGTGTAGGTCGTTTCAATATCTGGCTTTAGGACACCAGGCGGTCTCTCCAAAAAAAATTTGAGAAAATTGGTGATCACATCGTCAACATAGACCAAACGAATTATTGCCGAAGGGTCTCTGACCTGGATTTCCAAGTCATTTGCTATGTTATAACAAAAAGTAGCCACAGCGGAATTATAGTTTGGACGACTCCACTTTCCAAATACATTGGGCAAACGATAGATATAGACCGGTGAGTGAGTGTCTCTTTCCAAGGCTATGAGCGCTTGTTCGGCAGCCCTCTTACTGGCACCATATTGATTATCAAACTCGGCTTGTATGGATGATGAGTAGATCACCGGTATCTGACGGCCACTGGCACGGATCGCATTACATAACTGTTCAGTCAGTTCTTTATTCCCCGATAAAAATTCAGCAGGATCTTTAGGGCGGTTAACACCCGCCAAATGGAAAACAAAATCAACGCCCTCAAGGCAGTCTGGCAATTGCTCTGCACACATTTCACGCGTAAACGAAGCTGTTTCTATCTCTTTCTCATGCATGTGTACCTGGAGATTTTTTCCTAAAAAACCATTAGCACCTGTAACCAATGCGCGCATGTTTAATACTCCGACTCGCTATTCTCACCACGCACGATTGCTTGTATAAATGACAACTTCATTAGCAGAGCTTGAGTACCCTCAACATCAAGGCGTGAGGTATTGTGTGAATTGTAGTCAACAGCTTCTGAAATGCTAGATTCACCCTGCTCCACAAACTTCGCGTAATTCATATCACGTAAATCGGGAGGAACACAATAGTAGCCTCCAAGATCCTGAGCAGCCGACATTTCTTCGCGAGTCAATAGTGTTTCGTATAGTTTTTCGCCATGTCGTGTCCCAATGTTTCTTATCTCATGACTGGAAACATTCAACAAAGATGTTAGCGCTTTGGCAAGCGTTTCAATGGTTGCGGCTGGGGCCTTCTGAATGAAAATTTCGCCAGGATTGCCATGTTCAAAAGCATACAACACAAGATCAACTGCATCATCCAACGTCATCATGAAACGCGTCATGTTGGGATCCGTGATGGTGATGGGTTGTCCTGCCCTAATTTGATCAACAAAAAGAGGAATAACAGAGCCACGAGAAGCCATGACATTGCCGTATCTCGTCACACAAATGATCGTATCGTTATTTATGCGAGATTTCGCCACAATAACCTTTTCCATCATAGCCTTGGAAATGCCCATCGCATTGATTGGGTAAACAGCCTTGTCCGTACTCAAACAGACTACACGTTTGACGCCCGATGAAATTGCTGCTTCAAGGACATTCTCAGTCCCCAGGATGTTGGTCTTGACCGCTTCAAGTGGGTGAAACTCACAGGATGGCACCTGTTTCAATGCAGCTGCATGGAAAATATAGTCAGCTCCGCGCATGACATTTAACACAGATTGATAATCTCTAACATCACCAATGTAAAACTTCAACTTAGGATTATTATATTTCCTCCGCATATCATCCTGCTTCTTTTCGTCGCGGCTAAATATACGAATTTCCTTCAAATCTGACTGGAGGAAGCGACGCAGTATAGCGTTACCGAAGGAGCCAGAGCCACCGGTGATCAATAGAGTTTTGTTAGTGAACATAGTTATGTATACCTAAGTTTCATGTCAAACAAGTGCTGTTCTGAAAATTTCATCTTTTTGCACCGTTGTAGGATAGTTGATAAGCACTGCGCGATATTTACCCTTAAATACAAACAAACTTCCAACTGCTGCGCCTACCACACCACAAGTATGAATTAATAAAACGATATCGTCCAGTGAACCGGCTCCGCCCAGCACGGTCATAGGCACATGCAAAGCCTCGCGCAGCTGTCGAGCCAGTGTAATGTCGTAGCCTTTCATTCCGCCGTCACGATCCACTGAGTTTATAACGATTTCTCCAGCGCCAGCATCCTGTAATGTTTTTGCCAACATAACAGGATTTATGTTGTGTATGCTCTTGCCGTTATGAGTGCATACTTCGTAGCCCTTATCGAACAGCATTGTTTTCCTGCGTACATCAATTACCGCCACGACGCTTTGCCACCCAATGGTGTTAGCTATTGCTGTGAGAATGTCGGGGTTTTTAACAGCAGCATTACTAATGGCTATCTTCTCTACACCCAGATCAATGATACGCGAAGCTTGCTCTGCGGTGCTAATTCCACCACCGTAACACAGTGGCATACGGCACTCGGCGGCAAGTTTGGCTATAAGTTTGTAGTTTGGTTCAGCTCGACACACAGTGGCATCGATATCCAGCACTATAAGCTCATCAGCCTCCTTTTCATTAAACACCTTCACAGCATTAATCGGATCACCCACATACTTGGGGTCTTTAAATGCTTTTGTCTTAACCAATCCGCCTTTATGGATCAATAGGCAAGGAATAATTCGGGGTCGCAACATGACTCAAAGCTCCGCAAAATTTTTCAGTAACTGTGCCCCGAAGTGATGACTCTTCTCAGGGTGGCACTGCACTCCATGGATGTGATCTTTAGAGACCACACAATCGAACTTCTGGCCATAGGTTACAGTGGCAACCGAGTGAGTCCGGTCATCGCAAGTGAAATAATAAGAATGCAAAAAGTAAAAGTGTGGCTGTGGCTCAAACCCTCTGAAAAGATTAGCGTCAGGCTTCACTTGCAAATCATTCCAACCCATGTGTGGCATAGGCAAATGAGCTGTCTCAGGCGTACTAGCAAAAGCACGCACACGACCTGGAATCCAATTTAATCCCGGTAACACACCTTCATCTGAACCGGATGCAAGCATTTGCATTCCCACGCAAACGCCCAGCACTGGGACTTGTTGTCCGAGGACCATTGACTCCAGTGGTTCACGCATGCCCGACTGATTTAATAGTTGCATGGCATTGTCAAACGCACCCACGCCCGGCAAAATCAATCGGGTAGCGTCAGCTAGATCGTCAGGTGTTCTTGCCCGCTCAGAAGCTAATCCCAGACGTTTGAACGTAGTCACAAACGCCTGTATATTGCCCACTCCATAGTCAACAATACGGATCATCGGAAATACCTCTTCTCTATGCCCAACCATCGCATGACGTTGGCACCCAAACCAATCAGCCAGCGCTTGTTATGATAGTCACGGTAAGTTTTCTTGGGTGACTTAAAAATCTTCTGCAACTCATCTACGGTCAAGTCCAGTTTGTGCGCAACGTATTCAAACTCTTGGCGTAAAAAGTGCTCGTCCATCTCTGGTTTAGCAATGCGTTCCAGCGCCTCGTCGCGATTCATTTGGCCCGTTTGTATCAGGCTGGAAAAATGTGCTCGGCGTTTATCGAAACCGAAACGACGAGGCAACCAATAGTCCTCATAAAAGCGAGTGAATCGTGACTCATGATGCTTATGCTGAAAGCGCTGCCAGTCGAAACGCTGTGCCAGCTCGTCCTCAGCTTCTTTTTTAACGAAAGGTACTAAGTTCAAGGGGTAATGCACCTTCATACCTAAAACTTTCTGATAGTAGAGCTTGTAAATCAAAATGTCGGTCAATGGAAATGTCGCCAGCTTTAGCTTGCCAAATTGCCGGTGAATATCGGTAAACAGTAACTTGTCGATACCCAAGTAGCCACCCCACTCTTCTGGTTCGCGGCAGCACTCAGTGGAAAAATTTGATCCTGTAAGCACATGCTTCACGTCATACTGGCGCGCGAACTTGTATAGTGCAGAAAAGAATGCTGCATCCTGAGGGAGATCTTGGTCAGGAATACCTGAGCGTAGAAATGCAACTTGAAGATCTTTCATCTCTTCCCAATTAATCACCTCGGTAAATAGCTCCAGACCCAGACCGTCCACCAACTTCTCAATATTGCCAAAAGCTTGATCCGTATTCCAACCTGCATCGACGTGAAACAAGAGAGGGCGTAAGCCCATTTTTTCCTTCACCACATAGGCGACATATGAGCTATCCAGGCCCCCGCTCAACCCTATAATACAATCGAAATCTTTATCTTTACCCTCTTGCCGAATCTTATCAGCCAATAATTGAAGTGCAGTTTCGCACCTTTGATCGATATACCAACGAGGTTGTATCGTGGAAAAAAAATTATTGCAGTATTCACACCGTCCTTCCTCATCAAAAACGATATTGGGATCGGACGTATCCATAATGCAATGGACACAGATTTGATAAGGTCGCAGACTCATTTTTTGGTTCTCGCATAGGTATCTTTGAGAAAAGTCCAGGTTTCATTGGCGCAGCGCTCCCAGTTATATTGTTGTGAAAGTTCCTCAGCGCGCTTGGTAATGGCCAAACGCAGTGCTGATGATTTAATAATCTGCTCAATTGCCTCAGATATAGAGTCAGCATCTTTCGGATCAAAATAAACACCCCCATCTTTAAGCACTTCTGGCATAGGGCCACGATTAGAGCATGCAATTGGCATTCCTACTGCCATCGCTTCAACCAAAGTGTTGGGCATATTCTCACAGCTTGATGCAAATACAAATAGATCGGCATGCGCTAGATGATTTGGTAATTCTTGTTGAGGTAAAAAAGCCAGTTGCTCGATAAATTCCCCGGACGGGTCAAAATTTGCAATCGCATCCTTTATCAGTTTTTGAGCAGGGCCCTTGCCACCACCCACTAGAGTTAATGTCAAGTTATGCCCGCGTTTTCTTAGTGATGAGATCGCTTGTATAACGACCCATTGATATTTGTATAGCTCCGCGTTTGAAACATAAAGGCAACGAATGGAACGCTCCTCCTTCAATTTTGGCCAGACGCTCACTCGTTGGGCTTGCTTAAAAGCTGGGCCCACACCATGAGGGATATATGCGACCGACCGTAAAATTCCACAAGACTGTTGAATAATCTTTGCCGCATATCGTGTCAAAAAAATCACACCATCTGCCGCACGCAATGATCTATTTTGCATATATCGTAACAGTATTAATCGCAAACGAGCCTTGCTGAATCCGAACAATTCAATGACACCTGGTTCATAAGAAAGCATATCTCGACTCATCGTGACTGCTGGATGCACTGTTGAAATAGTGCCTGCATCAGTATTCAAAACGATATTGCAACCAGATAGTTCTATCTCAACAGGAAAACTAAAACGTTGCCACCAAAGTTGCCTAAATATAGACTTTTCTAGGGCTGGTGGACTATGTTTTATCAGCCAAGGTCGATCAGGAACCACATTCAATAACGACTTATAGGACCAAAGATGAATCTCTCTAATTCCATAGCTAAGGGGGTCCCCTTCCGAAAGAATCCCCACCAAATGCGCTATCGCACCTCCAGAGCGATTGCGTGAAGCATCAATACCTATTACTAAAGAATCTGACTTTTTCATCCTTAAGTCGCCCTATCAATGTACCAAGGTATCGTCATCAGGATGCCAGTACTAGCATTTATGCTTGGTATATAACCGAGTAATTTTTTTGATTTGCTTATATCAGCAAGTGAATGACGCACATCACCTGATCGAAAATCACGATGGATCGGTTCGGGTGGTGATAAAGAGCATTGCTTAGCCAGACTGCTTGTGATGAGCTGGTATAGCTCTTTCAGAGAAGTGCTCTCACCTACCGCTACATTATAAATCTGGTTCAAAGCCTCAGGGTTCTGTGTCGTAGCAGCCAATAGGTTAGCCTGGACAGCATTGTCGACAAAGCAAAAGTCACGACTAGTCTCTCCATCACCATTGATAAATACATCATCACCTTGAAGCAGTGCAGCAATCCATTTGGGTATCACCGCGGCGTAAGCACCATTTGGGTCCTGTCGTTTGCCAAACACATTGAAATATCGCAGACCAATAGTATTAAAACCATAGCACCGCATGAATACATCAGCGTAAAGCTCATTGACGAGTTTGGTCACAGCATATGGAGACAAGGGTTTACCGATATTGTCTTCAACTTTAGGTAAATCAGGATGATCTCCATAGGTAGAACTACTGGCAGCATAGACAAAACTTGACACTTTTACGTCGCGCGCTGCGACCAGCATATTGACGAAACCATCAGTATTAGTGGCGTTGGTTTTAATGGGATCTGCAATACTGCGTGGCACAGAGCCCAAAGCAGCCTCATGTAGAACATAGTCAACTGGTTGCGTGCCATCTCTGAGAGACTTTGAAAAGATCATAGCGCGCCGACAATCATCTAGTTTTCGAATATCTCCTTCAATAAAACAGAAGTTATCCCATTGTTCCGTAGATACTGATCCTTTAACTTCATCTAGATTACAATGATGTCCAGTAGAAAAGTTATCCAACCCCACCACACGCTGATTGAGTTTGAGAAGTGTTTCCAGAAGATTACTTCCAATAAAGCCAGCAATACCTGTCACAAGCCATGTTTTTGGTGTGTCTATTAGTCTTTTTTGAAGTTCGGTATAGGTCATCATTAAAATTATAACCGGATGTCCGTCATGTCAGCAGGAAAAAGATATTTTAAATCAAACAGAACATGATTTTGCTTGCCCAGGGCTCGAATAGCCTCAACACCCATTTTTTTAAAATGATGGTGTGCAACGGCTAGCACAATCCCGTCGTATGCTTCCGGTTCTGGTAGAGTAATCGGAACGATACCATATTCATGATTAGCAGCACCTGCTGTAACCCAAGGATCGTATACATCTACCCTACAATTATTATCTTGTAATTGTGTAACAATATCCACCACTCGGGTATTTCTCAAATCGGGGCAGTTTTCTTTAAAGGTGAGCCCCATCACCAGTATCCTCGATCCCTCAATCTGTATGTGGCGCTTGGTCATCGTTTTGATCAACTGACTTACAACATAAGTTCCCATATTGTCGTTCAGCCGGCGACCAGCAAGAATAATCTCTGGATGGTATCCCATTGCTTGTGCCTTGTGAGTTAGATAATACGGATCAACACCAATGCAATGACCACCCACCAAACCAGGACGAAAGGGTAAAAAGTTCCACTTACTTCCAGCCGCTTGCAGAACATCCTCAGTGTCAATACCCATCTTGTTAAAGATCATCGCCAATTCATTGATAAGAGCAATGTTAATATCGCGTTGTGTATTTTCGATTACCTTTGCCGCTTCCGCCACCTTTATGCTCTGCGCTTTGTGGGTTCCAGCGATAATAATCTCGTTGTAGAGCACATCCACAACATCAGCGATTTTAGGAGTGGAACCAGACGTCACCTTTTTTATAGTGGTCAAGCGGTGCTCTTTGTCACCGGGGTTAATTCGCTCAGGCGAATAACCAACATAGAAGTCATTGTTGAACTCTAGTCCAGAAAAAGCCTCTAGCACTGGCACACAATCGTCCTCGGTGGCGCCGGGATAAACCGTAGATTCATAAATCACGATATCTCCCCTCTTGAGTATCTTACCTATTGATTCGGAGGCTCTGATTAACGGCTTAAGATCAGGCTGGTTGTCTTCATCGATGGGCGTAGGTACAGTAATAATATAGCAGTTGCATGAGCAGAGATCCTCAAGCACAGTAGTGTAACTTAGATACTTTGCGGCTATCAACTCTTCTGAGCTAACCTCCAGTGTCCGATCTTGAGCAGACTTCAGCTCATCAATCCGGTCCTGATTTATATCATAACCTACAACTAGGCGATTTTTTCCAAACTCAATAGCCAGTGGCAAACCGACATAGCCTAGGCCAATAACTGCCAGCTTCAGATCATTCACCTCAACATCAACTACATCCATTAGCTTTGCCTTTTTTTAAATATAAATTCATTCGGGCTTTTTACCACGATCGTCCAGATGTACCCAGTGACCAACTTCAGACTCTGACCAGTCTCCGGGCAGCACAGCAATTCTAGTAGTTTAGTTTTCATAAATCACTCTTGGGGTGTTAAAAAGTAACATCATATTCTCGACGCCACAACTCAAACATCACCAGAGCAAACAGGCGTTCACCATTGCTGCCTCCCTTATCTTGTCGGCGTAGAAGATCTCCAATAATTTCTGAATCAAACACACATCTTTCATCACAAAGCACCTCACGAAATAACTCACGAAACGGTCCACTTTTCAACCACTCGTCCAGCGGTATCGAGAAACCCTGCTTCCGCTGTCGATCAAATTCGAGGGGAAGGATACGGGCAGTCATACGTTTAAGCAAAATCTTCTTTTCATGTTCAGTTGCTTTTAGAAATGAGGGTACCTTACAAAAGGCAAATTCAATCAAGCGAAAATCAAGTAATGGTGCCCTTATTTCTAATGAATTTAGCATGCTGGCACGATCAACCTTCACTAAAATATCTTCTGCCAGGTAGTTAGCAAAATCCATGCGAGTAGCACGTTGGAGCAGGTCAGGGTATACCGGCACTTGATTACGATAAATGTCTTCAGCCATGTTTCCATAGCCTGGAGAACCTTTCATGAGTTTTTTTCGAGTATCTCTATCAAAGCAGGTCGCGATCTGAGGTAATTCTCTATCTAAATCCTGTCCTAGTGCAATCAACCATGTTCGAATGTTACTGCCCGCAAATCCTTCTGGCATAAGATGTTTTGCTGTCAGTGCTATAAATTTTCGAAAAGGATAGGGAATCAGTCCCAGTTTTTTCCGCATCCATTGCAAGCGGCTGTAATGCCCATAACCACCAAATAGTTCATCACCACCATCGCCACCCAGTGCAACTTTGCAGTGCTGACGAATCAAATGACTCACCAAAAAAGTAGGAATCATCGATGAATCGACCATCGGTTCATCAAATTGACGTGCCAGCCGCGGCAGCAAGTCCGCCGTCGGATGGTCGGCCATTAACTCAGTGTGGCGTGTTCCAAAATGCTGTGCGATCAAGCGGGCATGATTGGTCTCATCAAGCTTGCCATGACCAGGAAAACCAATTGTAAAAGTTTGCACCTGATTAGAAACCCGCGTAGCCATGGCGGTAATCAGACTGGAATCGACTCCGCCGCTGAGTAGCACTCCCACAGGCACATCAGCTACCATCTGACGACGCACAGCGTCTTCCAGCAAAGTCTCAAGTTCATCGAGCAAAGCAGTTTCATCAACCTTGTCTGACATTTGAGTAACCAACTTTGGCAATTGCCAATAACACCATACCTTTGTCAGGCCCGTTTTTTGATCGAACAACATGGCATGTGCCGGTGGAAGCTTATTAAATCCTCGCAGTATGCAATGTTTATCTGGTACAAAACCCATAGCCAAATAGCAATCAAGTGCCTTAGGATCAATACGTCTTGGCAGTGTCGGATCAGCAAGTAGTGCCTTCAATTCTGATGCGAAATGAAGCACACCATTTACATGATGATAAAAAAGTGGTTTTTCACCGGCACGGTCACGTGCAAGAAACATCGTTTGTTGCTCTGAATCAAAAATCGCAAATGCAAACATCCCATTCAAACGAGATAGACAATCTGTGCCCCACTGCTTATAAGAATGCAAAATCACTTCGGTATCCGATTGTGATTTAAATTTATAACCCAGACTAATCAGCTGTTCACGCAACTCCACAAAGTTATATATCTCACCATTAAAAATAATACAGAGCTTGCCAGACGCATCCTGCATCGGTTGATGCCCGGCAGGAGAAATATCAATTATGGATAGGCGACGATGTGCTAAGCCAACCCGCCCATCGCTCGACCACCATTCACCCGCATCATCTGGTCCGCGATGGGTCATAGCGTCACGACCATTGGCCAGCCAAGCTCGTTTGATTTGGGTTTTGGTAGAAACAATACCGACTAATCCACACATGTAAGAGCCTAATTAATAAAATTGTAACTGGACAAACTAAACAAGCAATTTTTCATAAGACTAACTAATTAATTTTATTTAATAGAATTGACATCAAGCTTGCTGCTGATATTTCAGGGCTTACTCTTTTTGAAAGAACATAACTATGCTTGCCCATTTTGATTAATTCGGCATCAGATAATGAAGATATTTTTTTCATAGCTAATGCCAATCCAAGAACGGATGATGAGTTAAAACTAAAACCATTGTAACCATCAATTAAAAATGTAGATTTATTTCCAACCCCACTGGACAAAATAAGTGGCAAACAAGCTGATGCGGCCTCATGCACTGCCAATGGACACAAATCCCTGTAACTGGGCATAATGAAAGCGCCTGATCCATCTAATATCGATAGCATCTCCTTCTGATCAACAAAATCCACTACTTTTATGTTTTCAACTCCTTCAATTATGTTACGTAAATTACCGCAACCCACACACAATAAACTCCAAGTTCCAGAAAATTTATTACAGTACAATTTAAATGCCTCAACCAATACATCAATGCCTTTCTCATGGGAAAAGCGTCCTATATACACAAATGTATGGGGATAATTAATCGCCTTGACTGATAACTTTGATTTTGAGTCATGAAAGAGACTCGTATCACAAGATAGAAGATTAGTGATAATATTTTTATCCTTAAATCCTAATCGTTTAGCAAATTCATATTGAAGTGAAAATGATACGAATGCATGGCTAAAAAATAACTTACCGATAGATTTCATTACCAAAGAACCTAATTGTTGACGAAAATTGCCAGTCCAGACATCATCAAAGCCAACAACAATAGGAACCCCACGTGCTCGCCATTTTCTCGTAATACGCAAATAATCCATATCCATCCAGCCAACCACATAAATAAGATCAGGTTCTATTTCTTGCGCTAACTGTTTAAGTTTTGTTAATTTATATTCAGTTCTTTTATAGTAAGTCACGCCATCCATAATAGCTGGTTCATATGGCGTTAGCTTGATATGGTCCCAATAAACCACATGAAGTTCGATACCATATGTTTTGATGTAAGCTTCAAATACAGGTCGAAGATAGGGAGATAGCTCGGCATACAAATAAAGTATTTTCATAGGTTACTCCTTTTACAGGAACAATAATTTGATAAGTCAGTAATCGAGTGTTATTTACGGTATTTTCAAAAGGTTGCCAAAATTATATACGCCTGTAGCAATCAAATATGATCCATCACAATGAGTATACAACTTTCAAACACAGTGTTGATACCCGATGATGTCAACATTTTATCTAATATGATTAAAATTAATTGCTTCAGCTAATGGGGTCAACTTATTAGTCATACTCCACTTGCAATGACTCAAGTGACGTTTTTCTGAGTGCTTCAGTCTCAATATTATTGTGCGCAGCTATCAACTATTTTTTTTAAACGGCTACAATATTTGTAGTCATCATGATAGATAAAATGCTTCAAAGATATATGTATATCAGATACTGGTATATCTTCTAAATTACTTATTTTTAGATAATCTTTATGCAAATCAGCTTTAGCATCACAAAACTCAAGCCCTTTTATAACATCTATTCCTTTAAAATGCGGATAATATTTATATGCATTATGTGGGCTTGATACATGTATACCATCATCATATCTTAGTGCTAGCACTTTGGTCCCACATACCAGTGCTTCAATTAACATTGTTGTTAACGGGCCAACAACAAATTCTGCATTCTTTAATAAGGCAGGATAATAGTTTAATTTAGGCTGAAATAGCTTTAATTTCTCACTAGTTGAGTAATAATCATGCTTCAATTGTGGGTCCAGCAATACGTTCTTATAGTCTGATTCTATAAACCTGTCTTCACATTCACGAGGAGCTCTCCATGGGTGCGGTCTATAAATTAACTTATATTTTCCAATTTTTTTATTATTTTCCTCTAAAAAATGATCCATTCTTTTAAGTGCTGATAGCTCATCAAACCCCAAGAATGATCCGCAAAAAAGAATATAAGGAAATGAAAAGTGTGATGGAATACTTTCTTTTGACAGATCAAAATATTGCTGAAACCTGGGGGTACCTAGATTTTTAATTTTATCTTCTGAAAAGCCTTGTATGGTTATAGCATGCTCCTTGCTTTGTTGTCCCCAAACACCCATATAGTTTGGCTTTTTCCAAAATAATGTTTTACTTGATAAATTATCCCAGTTGTCAATTAAGAACAATGTGTTTATTTTTTTCTTCTCTGATATTTGTAAAATTTCATACCCCAAACTGTCATATGCAGAATTTGGAAATATAATTAAACTTGGTTGTATCTCATTTATGATTCTCTCTAAATCATTGTTGATAGATAAAAAACTCTCCAAAAGAGAAACTGTAATTTTATGAGTTAGTATGTTCGAGCTTAAAAATAATTTCCATGATTTTAGCCATGCAAAGATAATTTTTAATCTTCTATTTTTTGTATGTTTTGGATGATAGATCCGTTGCCGGTAAAACCTAAAATAAAATGCTTTTGACTTATCCCTGTATCTCCACATATACGATTCAAATAACCATCGATATACTCTCTCGTTTTTAGCAGATACAGAGATGTACCCAATAAAATTTTTATTCTGCTCCAATACTTCAGAAGGTCTAATATTTTTGTCAGCCAAATAATAACAATTATCGTCTTCGATCTCTGAAAATGCGCCTGTTTCGAAATAATTTCTGACATACTCATGTGATGAGATAATGATTAACTTCTTCATATAGAACTTCTTAATTTTTTGGGTTAATAATTCAAAAAAACACTTTTTGCATTTAGTTTATGAAACACTAATTCTTTAATACTCTGACCGCATATTGGAATCACTTTTAAACCAATGTTTCTCTATATTTCTCTATTTTCTAATATAACTTTAGGAAGAGTAGCCAGCTTACTTTCAATCAGGGCTTCAGCAAGCAACCAATCTTCTGGAAGATTAATATCAAATCCTTCATATTTTTCGGTAATAAAGGGAATAATTTTACGGCCACTTATTGTTTTTGTGGTTAAAGGGACACTACTCTTTGCAATTTCTAAACTTGCATTTTGAACATGTATTTTAGGTAACGCTTGATAGGGGCTGCTGTGCCATGGCGTTTCTGTTTCATTTGGATTTGGCATCACTGGTGTCATTTCTTTGTTTCCCAAATACCACATTTTTCCAGGGTGTTGGCTACATAGCTCAACTGCTCTTAAAGAATCTGGATTATTTGCGTTTTGAAACTCTTGCCATGCTCTACGGATTGTTTCTGCCTGACGAAAAGGACTGGTGGGTCTTAGGATAGAAAAACAATCTGGAAGTATATTCTCTTCTTTTAATTTACTTAATAAATGCAATACCCAGTCTATATCTGCTGAATTATCCTCAGCATACTGTGCAGGACGCAGAAAAGGAACCTCGGCACCATATTGTTTTGCAATTGATGCTATTTCTTCTGACTCTGTAGAAACAATTACCCTATAAAAAACTCCAGATTCTATAGCAGAAGCGATGCTATATGCTAAGAGTGGATGCCCACTTAGTTTAAGGATATTTTTTTGTTTAACCCTCTTAGACTTTGATCTCGCTGGGATTAAGGCAAGGTTTTTCATCATTATATTTTACCTTGCAAATAGATAGTTTCTTATGGATGAATCTTCTTGGCGGCTGTCCTTCTCTTTAAGAGAAAAGTTATTTTTCTCTATAACTGAGATTATTTTACTTTTGACGTCTTTATGAATTTCATCAATTTCAACAATAATAAATTTTAATCTTTTATCATCAAGCACGCTTCTTCCCCCCTGAAGTATCTGATATTCGACTCCGTCCACATCAAGTTTAATGAAGTTTGGAAATAGAACATTGTCCATTTTCACAAAATCATCAAGCGTAACGAACTGTTGTTTTATTTTTATTATACTATCAACATTATATTGGCCATCTTTAATGATTTCAGCTGAATTATTGGCAATACCTGGGCCAATACCTGAGTATGAAAAATCATAATAACCAGATTTATTAAACAAAACCAAGCAAACTGGATTAACAATACCCCCCATGTCATTGCTATGAATATTTTTACATAGTACTGGAAATGTGAATATACTCGGTTCAAATGAATAAATTTTTATGTCCTTGTATATTGATGCAGCAACAAGTGAATAAGCTCCAACATTCGCACCTATATCATAGAAAACATCTTTGTCAGATAAATGTTCTTCAATCCATCGCACAGTATCTGGCTCCTTTCTACATGCAGAAGTAGCCCTGATAAAGGTTACAGTATCCTCAATATTAGTTTTTATTTTTTTTTTGTTATAATCTAAATGAGCATGCAATGTTAATTCTTTTAATTTTGCCTTATCAAATGGATGAGCTATCCTGAATAATAAAAAAATGAAATGGTACGGTAAGTGTAAAAATAACCTAAGTGGGTAACTTATGAGGTACCCTATTTTGTTCTGATTTATCTTGTCCAGTATTTTTTTTATTATTGAATATTCCGTGACATATTTCATAAGATAACCCTTTCATAAAAATTTAAAGATACCCAAAAATATCTTATAAAAATAAAAACAAGCATACAGCCTAATGATATATGTATTTTATCTTTAATATTTTTATATTTTATATGGCTAAAAAAACAATTATCTCTATTGGAGTCAATAATGAGTGCGGGAATTATTTGATGACATGAGAAAACACGTGTGTGGCTTTCTCCAATCACTAAAATAGAGTGTATCATTAATTTCCAAGCCCATTATTATAACCAAACCTTATATCTAGGCTTTTCAACAACATTACAATAAAGAAAGCTAGTAATACAATTCCAAAAAAGAAAGAATGCAAAATATTTTCAAATTCAATAAACCCGGCCATCACTACAACAATATAGCTTAAGAACATTGATGCAAGCACACTATATTGGATATTCATTGTGTAAACTTTTATAGATATTACGAACAACGCAATCAGCCCAACAACAGATGATAATAAATTCAAAATAATAATACCGTCGCCATGCATCAAAGAAATCAAAAAATATCCAGGAACTAAAATTATAGTAAAATCAATAATCTGCAAAATAATATTAAACTCCGTGCGTTTTGACAGAAATATGCCCGGACTATAATAAACACCGATAGAGTTCACTAATTGCGCCAAAACCAAGAATGGCACATACTTTATAACATCAAAATATAATGGATTATTTATTAAGATCACAAACTCATCAATAAATAATGATATTACTAAACCCACCAGTAACAGAGTTGCATAATAGTAATTAACAACTATGTTTAGAGAGGTTTTATCATCTATATTTTTCACTAAAAATGGAACATAAGACATCTTCAAAGCATTGTGCAAACTGGAAATTATACTTGCAAACTTCATAGCCTGTGAATAAATCCCGAGTGACTCAATAGAAGCAAAATGTTGCAAAAAATATCTATCAATGACACCTCTGAAAGCACCGACTATGCTGGCCGGAATTAAAGGTAGAGAGAATCGTAATTCATCTTTTAATGATAAAAAAGATATATTAACTTTTGAATATTTAAACATCACCGGTATTAGTGATAATGCAATAATTAAAGCACTATAGATATTGGCGACTAAGTAACCTCTGATGCCTTGATCAAGAATTAATACAAAATAGGCACTCATCCCCAACTGCATTAAAGCTCTGAACAAACTTAATATGGTATAAAACACAGGAAGTCTTTTTATGCGAATTAACGCAAATGGCGTTAAAACTAGTTGCTGTAGTATTACTGCAACTAAACCCAAAAAAATAAAGTCTTTATCTATATCCAGAAATATGTAATTACTAAAATCAGGAATCAAAATCAGCAAGCAACTTCCCACTATTATTATTTCTGACCAACTTAAAAGCCACAATGCACCTATTTTTTTCTTCTTAACCTCCTCGTCCCACTCATAATAAAATCTTGTTATAGATTGATCTAAATTCAACCCCAGAAAAATTACTGCGAATACACCAATCATTTCTACGACAGCTATCACACCATAATCTTGTGGTGTTAGCTTTTGCCACATAAGTGGCATCAATAAAAAACTTGCAATTAAAGGAATAAATGTCGCTAGCGTAAATATAGCACTATCTTTTCCTTCTCTTTTCAAAAGAGATTGAAAATATTTATTTTCATTTGACACTTTTAAAAACCAGTTAAGCTGAGTTAAAAAATTATGGCTTAGATAGAATCTAAAATATGATTCATTATTCCTTCACAATTCAAGCCATAATAAGCCAATACTTCGTCATTTAGACCGCAAACAGGTATATCATTAAGCCCAAGCATAAAGAAGAATTTCTCATTAAGGCGCACCTGCGCAATTGCCGCGCCAATCCTTTCACCTTGACCACCATGTATAAGATGGTTGTCTAACGTGAATACATGCTTGATTTCACCAATTATTTCTTTAATCCAATCGTGATCTATTTCATTTAACCAAGGAAGATTAACTACCTTAAGCCCAAATTCATGCTCCCTCTTTAAGGTCTCTGCCGCATCAAAAGCCTGTGCTAGCATTACTGGTCCGTAAGCAAATAAAATGGCATCATCTCCTTTTGTCAGCGCAACACCCTCCCCTTTTTTTAAAACATAATCTTCCGGCAAGGTGTATGGAACTTCACAAGGTATAGAAACCAAACGTATATATGTACTCTCTTTATTTGAATTAACCGCATAGTCCAGAATCATTCTTACCTCATCCTCACATGAGGGCTCCAGTAATGTCAGGTTTGGTACGCCGCCCAATACAGAGATGTCACGAACCATTTGATGCGAATGGCCGGGACCTGCTGGCAACAATCCAGCCAATGACCCCGTGTAGATACATTTGGTATTCTCAGATGCATTGTTAAAGAGCTGCTCATTTGCTCTTGGCGCTAGAAAACAGGCGAAACTATGTGAAATAGGCACCTTTCCTTTTAGTGCAAGGGCTCCTGCCTGAGAGAGCATATCCTGCTCTGCTATACCACACTCTATGAATCTTTCCGGATATTTATTGCGAAAAGCCAATAATCCGCAATCAATCATTAAATCGGCATCAAGGACCACGATTTCTTCATGCTCACCGCCTAGCTCAGTTAAAGCTTTTTCATAAGCTGGGATTAATTTTTGCAGTTTAGAAATCTGTTGCATATCTTTTTGTTGATATGCTACCTCTATCATTTGAATCGGTTCCTGTTTTTTCTGCTTTAGCAATTTATTGGTATTACTGACCAACTCATTTACTGCTTTTTTATAATCTTCTTGAGAAGGTGCTCCACTATGAAATTGATAGAACTCATCATCACCCATTGCTGTAGACTCCATAAAGGAGACTCCGCAACCTTTTATCGTATCTGCAATGATTATCTGTGGTCGATTTTTAATCTTTCTGGTCGATTCAACTGCCTTTGAAAAATCCTTAAGATCATTTCCATTGCATCGCTCAACATGCCACCCATAACTTTTTAATTTTAATTCTAAATCACCAAGATTACTGACATTTTCAACCCATGTATCGGATTGAATCTTGTTATGATCAATAATTACTGTAATCTCTTCGAATCTTCCATTTACTGCGCCAGGTAGTGATTCCCAAAATTGTCCTTCTTGCAGTTCTCCATCACCAGTTAGCACATAGACTCTGCCGCTTTTTCCATCTAATCTGTTAGCTTTTACTAATCCTTTCGCCTTTGAAATTCCCATACCCAGTGAACCCGTATTGGTCACCATGCATGGTGTAGTCGTAACATCTGGGTGGCCAGGCAGTCCATTTAAACGACGGAGTTTATGAAGGAGATCATATTCTATCTTTTCTATACCAATTAAGACAGAGTATAGTCCTGGTGCATCATGACCCTTTGATGAGAAGAATAGGTCATCCTCTATGAGAACATTAAGATGCAACCATGAGAAAATATCAATAGCACTGAAGCTTGTGCCAATATGACCAGAACCTGCTTTAGCTATCATGTAAAGCGTGTTAATCCTCGAAAAGAGTGAAAATATTTCTGTTTTTTCAATTGCAGAAAGGTTTGTATCATTAAGTATTCTTCTATAATCATTTTGATTTACGTGGTAAAGCATTTAAATTCTCATCAAATATTATTTCAGTTACACCTGACTTGGATCAACGAGCATATAAATATCCTTAAGCTCAGAATATATCTCTAATGCTTCAGTGCCTGGCTCTCGGGTACCATTACCAGATTGACGCATACCACCAAAAGGCATGTGCGGTTCACTGCCATAGGTCCCTGCATTGACTACTGTTGCACCACATTTTACTTTATAGCTAAACTCCATAGCACGGTGATAATTTTGGGTGTGTATGCAAGCAGTCAAACCATAAGGCGAGTTGTTGGCGAGTTGAAGTGCTTCCTGAAAGTTATTGACTGAATAAAGTATTGCAATAGGGCCAAACAACTCGTTTTGGGATATATCATCCTCTGGTTTTACACCTTCCAACAATGTTGGTTGAATATAGTAACCATTTTTATATTCTCTGGTTTCTATACGTGCCCCTCCCACCAATACAGACGCACCTTCTGTTTTCGCTGAATCAATTGCAGTTAGCATATTATTAAGCTGACGCTCATTAATTACTGGGCCAAGGTCATCTCTGTCATTGGGACCAATGGATAACTTTTTGGTAGCTATTATCAATCTTTTTTTGAATTCTTCATAAACTGATTCAAAAATAATAATTCTACTGCCTGATGCACAGCGCTGGCCTGCGTTGCTAAAAGCGGAAAGGCAGGTCCATTTCACTGCGTTATTTAAGTCGGCATCGTCACAGACAACTAGCGGGTTTTTACCACCTAGTTCAAGTGACACTTTTGCTAGCCGTCTGCCTGCTGTCTCTGCTATCCGACGACCTACGCAGGTGGAACCAGTAAAGCTGACAACATCGACATCTTCATGTTCCACGAGTGGTGTCCCAGCCTCTTCGCCTAATCCTTGTACAACATTGAGTAAACCAATTGGAAGTTTTGACTTATGTGCTATTTTCGCAAAGATCCATGCAGTTGCTGGCGTATCCTCGGCCGCCTTAAGCACAACTCCGTTACCGCATATAAGCGCCGGAAAAACCTTCCATGCTACATTGGCAATTGGAGTATTTGCAGCAATTATCAATCCTGCCACACCACATGGCTGTCTTACTGTAGAGGCATATTTATTTTCTGTACCACTGGTCGTAGTGCGCCCATATAATCTCTGTCCTTCACCAGCATAAAACCGACCAAGTGCAATTGCACCAGCTGTTTCTCCTAGTGCTTCTTGATATGATTTTCCTGTTTCTCGTGCAACGATGAATGCTATCTCTTCTTTTTTATCTTCTAGTGCATTGCAGATATCGTGCAGTATATCTCCCCTTTGAACCGCTGGAATGTTTGCCCATTTAATTTGCGCCTCTTTTGCTATTAAAACCGCTCTATCTATTTCTAGCTTAGTTGATCTAGTGACCTTGCAAATAACCTCCCCTGAGTGCGGAGATAATTTATCAAAAGTTTTCTTCTTTTCAGATTTAACCTCTTCCCCATCAATCCAATTCATCACTTCATTTGGTATGATTTTAAGACTCTCGTGTTTTCTCATTACCATGCCGTCCAGCCACCATCCAACATAATAGTTGTACCTGTAACATAAGAAGATGCATCAGACATTAAATAGACAACTGTTCCATTGTATTCATCTGCATTTGCCATTCTACCCATTGGTACTTTGTTACAGTAACCCGTTATAAACTCTCTATCTTGATTGTTAAATACACCACCAAGACCCATTAAATTAGTGCGAACTCCCGACTTAGCCCAATAAACAGCTATATATTTTGTTAAGTTTACTAAAGCTGACTTGGAGGCTGAATATACTGCCGGCTTGAAGAATGGTTCACCACTGTTCTCTTTTCGATACTCATAAATTCTTTGATCCGGTGAAACCATTCCATAAGTTGAGCCAATGTTGATGATAGATCCTGCGCCCATACGAGCCATTGCCTTTCCAAATACTTGGCATGCCTGGAAAGCGCCTTTTACATTCACGTCCATTACTCGATCCCATGATGTGCTCGGAAAATCCTCAAGTGGTCCAGTCTCTTCTGCAGGTGCATCAGGCGGAGAATCAAGTGCAGCATTATTAATTAGACCGAACGGTGGGTGCTTCCATTTTTCTTTTATTTTTTTTAAAGCCTTTTCCAGTGATCCTTTACTAGTTACATCAGCTTTTATGAGCAATAATTTATGATTATTCTCGTAATCTTTCAATCGGCTGGAAAGTGATGCATTAGAAACTAAGGTATCTAAAATTACTACTCTCGCTCTATTCTCTAATAATGTTTTTGCAAACTCTTGACCAAGTTGTCCCATACCACCTGTTACAACTATTATTTTGTTATCTATATTGAAAATTGAATCTGTCATTTTTTTCTATTTATTAGCACTTTTATGATATTTCATTATTAAATCACACACTTCACGCACAGCTCCTTTACCGCCACCTTTTTCTGTTTTGTAGTGAGCAAGATGATGAATATCTGGATGTGAATCTGCAACAATAATTGGCAACCCAACTTTTTTTAAACATTCACTATCATTGATATCATTACCAACAAATATTGCATCCTCAATATCGCATTGATACTGATCCAGTAATTTACTTAATACAGAAAACTTATCATCACAATTTTGTTTGCACTCTATTCCAAGTTTTTGACACCGTTTTGAGACCACAGGATTTTTCTCTGTGGAGATCACCCACACAGGTATCCCAATATTTTTTACTTGTGACAACCCTAGTCCATCACTACGCCAGCAAGCAACAGATTCCTCACCTGACTCCGAAGTATATACTAAGTTATCAGTAAAGACGCCATCAAAATCAAAGGCTAGAAATTTTATAGCTGAGAATTTTCTTATCAGTTCATCTATGGTCTTCACTCAATATCCTCATATTTTATTAGCTCTCCTTTTTTAATCGCTCTTTTTAATTTTTTTCCAATAACTTGATTACTCTCTCGAACTGGAATGTGTTGCTCTTCAAAAATTTTTCCGGATAGATTATCAAGATTTAGTGAATTACCAACTATCAAGTCAGTATTTGCGATTATTGACTTTCCGAGTTTTACAAATACCGTCTCTGTACCTAATTCACCCTCATCTTTTGGTGTCATCATCTCTGGAACACGCCTTATATCTCTTACAAAACTTCTGAAGCCATGACGCTCCAGAGCGAAACTATGATCTGTTCCCTTCCATGCTCGATTTAATGTGACGTGTTTTTCAAATACTCTTGCGCCTTTCATATAGGCCACTGGTCCGCTGCTAATTCCATTAAAATGATCTGACAAACCTATAGCATAGTGAGGAAATTCTTTTATTAATAAATCTATATTATCTAACCCCAATCGGTCATGACTACAAGGATATTCTGAAACACAATGAAGCACCACAATCTCTTCTATGTGTTTACTTAAAGTTGAAATACTCTCTTTGATTTGCTCGAAATTACCCCCACCTATACTAATTACAACTGGCAGGCCTTTTTTTGCAATACGATTAATAAATGGCAAGTTCCCCAAATCAAACGATGCTATTTTTAGTATATCTACACCAATATCACACAACAAATCTAAACTTGGCTCATCAAATGGTGTAGACATAAATTTAACACCATACTTTTCACAATCTTTCTTAAGTATTGGCAGCCATTCTGAGTTAAGCTCCAATAGTTCACGGTGCTTGCCATACACCTCCGAAAATGCATTTTCACTGTTATATGTCTTGTTATATGCTGACTCTGAAAAGAGATATTTGTTATTTCTAGTTTGAAACTTGACTGCATTAGCACCCACATCTGAAAATTCCTTGATATATTTTCGCGCCAAATCGAGTTCACCTTGGTGATTTTGACCAACCTCAGCAATAATAAAAGAACCTTCTTTAAGTTCACTTTTTTTTAACATTATTAATCTCCATTTTCATCTTTAGTTCATAGGATAAATCCTGACCAGCAACAGGTCAGCTTAATGTAATCAAAGTTCATCTGGAAAAGAGTGCTCTGATTTATTAAATATATTGGTATAAGGAGTCAGTAGTGAAGTATTATTCAAATAACTCATTTCTTCCATTGAATTTAACGTTTTGAAAAAAAAGGCCATGCTGAGTATTGAAACGAATATTAAAAATACTCTTGAATTAAATTTAACTTTTAGCTGACCATAAATATTCGGTAAAATTAAAATAATTAGCATAAAACCGTATATTGACGACTGAGCGGCTAGTATCTCTACAAATTTCAAGGCGAAATACATTCCAAAACTTATGATATATAGACTCATTATCTTTGTTTGGATTTCACTACCCTTGTCATAGATATTGGCAAACAGAAGAACTACAAGCAAAAGAAGTAATCTGGCAATACTTTTGAAATCTATAAAAAATCTACTTGATTCACCACCCTCCATATTGTAGTAGAAATTGATTCTCTCGCCATAAGGAAGTTGATTAAAAAAGCTCATCATATATGCGGGAGGAATCAATGAAATGCAAAAGCCAAAAAAAACACCTAAAAGAAGGGTTTGTCGTCTTAAATTTAGATGAGCAATAAAATAAAATAGAACTAAAATCAATGATGCGGCATGTATTAAACTCAGTAAAAAAACAATACTTACGAATTTGATATGCTTGCGATTTTCCAAACACTCTAGCAAATAGTAAATTCCAATTGCCATTGTAAGTCCCTGTCTTATACCGCTGAAGACCCAAACAAAATAGAAAAGGCAAAAAAATAAATACAATGAAAATAAAGGATGTTGACTGTATTTTTTGCATATCTTACCCATATAGTAAAGTGTTACTAGTGCCGCTAAAGCCAGATATAGTTGGTATGAAAATCCTACAGAATTTAAGGCTGACCCTAAAATCCTAAATAAAATCTCCTGACCAGACACCACTGCAATCTGTTCAATGACTGACGTGTCTACCAGGGAATATAAAAATCCATACGCAAAATAGTCTGGACCGACACCGTACCTGAAACTGGCAAGCATCAGTAATAGAAATAGATATGAATAAAAGAAAAAATTATTTCTAGGAATAAGCGTTGAAAATGCAAATCCAGTAATTAATACCATCAAGTATATCATCTTTTATTTAGTCTCTTTAAGTTGCCAATTCTCAAACGTCCACTCAAAGTCATAAGTACAAAAATGTGTTTTTCTTAATTCTTCCTTTAATTCATCCCTCTTTAATACTGACCATTCCCCGTAATTATGAAACTGAATCTGTATATTTATACAAGACTTCACAACCCCGCTTGTTATCATTTTGTCAAGCAATTCATATTCGCCGCCCTCGATATTCATTTTAAGCAGATCTATCTTTTTAATAGAATTCTCTTCAAGGAATCTAAACACATTCCTGATTTTTCCTGACTCAATTGCAGACCCCGCGGGTTTTGAAAAAATACTTGTTGCAATTGAGCATACGGAAAACTCAATCGTTTTATCCTCGCCTCCTAGCCCAAAATCAAAAATACGAACATTTTTATTATTATGGAATCTTTTTCTAAGATGGGAAACAAAGGAGTCGACGATCTCAAAAACATATATCCGAGGGTTTAGATCTCGATACATATTGAACATTTTTAAAGTCCAATCACCATGATGACCGCCGCAATCAAAAATGACTGGATCTGATCCAAAAGCATACCGATGTCGAAAATCTAGCTTCTTATCTTTTTTAAGGAAATCTTGGGCCAATAGTGCATCAGGATTTCTTAGTATATATGCTTGATACCATTGCTTAAGCTTATCGATTACTTTTACTATAAAATTCGTCATTTAGACGTCCTTAATGTTTACAATTATTATTAAGATCTTGTGCGATCGAATTATACGGTATTGCAGGTCGCAACATAGTGTCGTTTTCAGTCTTAACCTCTGTTTTACTTCATTATCATGTTATCTGAAATAAAGTATTTGAATCTATTATCAATCGAATTAACAGGTGATAGCATTAGGAATAATCTAAGCGTATGAATCAAAGAAATATTAGACCAAGTTGAGAAATGCATTTTATGTAAACATCTATTCGGATATCCAGTCAGTGCCCCACGTTGGTGAGGGACCCAAACGCCTTGCTGCTTCTTCCAAATGAGTTAATCTTACATGCTTAATGTACTTGTGGTCTTCAAAAGCCATAAATCCAGCTCTAAGACGAACCTTGTAATCTTCATCACATTGGCAACCTTCACGCGCCAAAATCGGCCAGTAAATTTTCATATATACCCAAAATACCATGCGCCATATTTTCCAGATGAGTGGCGACATATACTTCTCAGCATAAATCATTTTCTCTAGATAACCGTTATAAATATTTAACACGGGATGTCCCGCTTTATAACTACCATCAGCTTTATGAGAAGCTTTGAATTCTGGAACATATAATATTTTATGTCCGGCGCGAATGATGGCTGTTGAATAGTCCCACTCTTCATAACCAAAGAAATATTCTTCTGGGTAGTAGCCTATGGTTTCTAGTGTGGAGCGTGGTATGAGGCACATGGCACCAGATGCCCAACCAGTGTAACAAACCTTATCATACTGACCTTGATCAACTTTATCCATGCCTCGAGCAATACCGGCAACCCGGAAAGGATCAATGTGTCCACCTGCATGCCAAAAAATATTTGGTGCGCTCTTCCTCATTATTTTTCCGGTAATGGCTCCTAGCTTTGGTTCTTTTTGAGCCTCATGGATAGCAGGCTCAAGAAAATTAGGCTCAACAACCATATCATTATTTAATACCAGAACATAATCAGCTCCCAAACGATATGCCTCACGCATACCTACATTAACACCACAGCTAAACCCTAAATTATCTTTATTAAAGATATATTGTGCATATGAAAATTCTTCTTGAAGCCTTTCTATTGAACCATCATTAGAAAAGTTATCAACGATAATTATGTGATGATTTTTATAAGTAACGTTTTCAAGTGATAAAAGACACGCTTTTGTGTCTTCATAATTCTTCCAATGCAAAAGAACAATATAAATACTTGGATGGGTTACTGTCACATTATTCTCCCTCGTGTATTTTTGATTTTAAATCTACAGACTCAGATAACAACTGCAACTCCAATGAGTTAAATTTTGATATTGAAACCAATTTCATGTCGCTCGCCTCTGGTATTCTCTTGGTCTGTTCTATTTGGGAAGTAGTTTAAGCTTCTCTATTAATGACTCAACTTCTCTATCAATAATTTTGTTACTCAAAACACGTGTTAAAAACGCGATGGTCCAAAACGGGTAGGAAAAAGCGTAAAACACAAATGCGATTCTTGCGAGACTATGAGTGCCACCTAGAAAAATTACATCAATCACTGCAATAGCCCCAAAGACAATATATACGTGTGGAAAACCCCAATACCTCGAGAGAGCGACAAGTTGACGAAAAATATTTATCACGCTTTTGCTTTCTGTTCTATTTAAAGGGTTAGAGCCTGGAGAATTTTTTTCCTCCTCAGTAGCTCCTCCCGTCGAGACAAAGCGCCTTGATCTCTCCGCGTAATATCTAATGTGCGTCAATACAGCTACATCAATTGCATACATAACTGTAAATGATAATAAAACTGAAAACGGAACAATAATTAATCCTGCATATATAAAAGTTACATCCATTGTCTCATGAAAATATAATAAGGTAAGTGCAATAAAAAAAATTACATTCGAATAGAAATGGTGAACTTTGTCTAGGTATGTACCTTCTTTACTTTTTAAATTCTTATATCTGCTTACCTCACCATCAGAAAAGTCCGAAATAATGCAGAATATAAAACAAAGCACCCCTAATGTGATCCATCCAAAAATAAAACTCAATAGACCTATGGCAGCAGAAAAAATACCCAGAAGTGTTATTGAATTAGGAGTTAAGGGTGTTTTAATTAGTATCCATGTCAAATAAATTGACACAAGCCTAATCATTTTAAATAAAAGTGGGTATTTATCTAGCTCAGGAACACTTTTCTGGCATATCTGTCTTAATTCAGTAATTGAAGGCATTTAACTAATCCTCATTTAATGTAGTACGCGCTTTCTCTTTTAAAAAAGAATAGAATGTATCAAAGATTATCGGCAATTTTCTTCAATCGGCTGCTAGTAATGTCTGATTTGAGATCACTCACTGTATCTACCTCTACCCACCCACCATTTACTAACACTGCGTCAAGTCTGTGATTAAGATCTATCATCGCTTGCAATAAATCAGTCATGTAGGCCTTTTCTATTGGTTTGCCACTGAGGCTCCCTTCCGATTTTGCATCATGAAACGTCTTTTTCAAGAGCTGCACACCCTTAGCGGAAAATTTCATCAATCCTATGTACTGACCTTCAATCTCAGAAAGTGATTTGGGTTTCTGTCCAATCTCCAAGATTCGCCCATCAGGACCAAGTTTGAGTGTTTCGGCGTCATCCAGAGGGTCTTCGTTACGCGCTCGCCAATATGTTTCCCAGTCTAGGTCAATCGCAACAGCAATATCTGATTTAGATTGCATAAGTGCCTGCAGTATTTCCTGTGAATAAACAATATCTCCATAACAAATAAGGACATCACCATGAAGGTCATCCTCTGCACAAAACAAAGTCCAAACCATGTTTGTTTCTCCGTACCTTGGGTTCACTCTTAAATCGATACTGCGACGCTTCAACATTTCAGCGCGATACCCACCGATTAAAACGATGGGTTGAATAGTTCTAGTCTCCAACACCGCCAATTGCCGATCTAACAAACTTTGACCATCAATCTCAACCAAACACTTTGGTCTATCTAGTGTGAAAGGACGCAAACGAGTTCCTTCACCAGCCGCAAGAATGATTGCCTTAAGTTCAACTTTATTATCCATTGAATAACCTATTTACTCTCTTTATATCTTGCGGAGCGAATGACACCTCACGCTCCGGGTGCCACATCCATCCTTCCCATGGCAATGAATTATGCTTGATAGCCTCTATCGAACCATCTTCCGCAAGTGCTGCGATCTCGAACCCATCAGGACAAGAAGCTAACCCCCAATTGTGATAGCTGTTCACATTTGATGGCCATTCGTTCTTCTGGCCAGAAATCACTAGTTGATGCCGAGTACCGACATGCCCCTCTCGTCTGACTAAATCAGTTCCAGCCCATACAGACATCATCTGAAGTCCACGACAAATCCCCAAAACTGGAACACATTTAGATTCCGCCCATGAAAGCAAATAACGTTCAGTATTATCTCGTGATGAATACTCTCCAATATCATTGCCGCCAGACAGAACTATTGCACCAGGCTGCGTAGCCTCGAGCCAGCTTTCAAGTAGAGTCATATCTGCATGACTGGTATCTGAAAGGTTATTTGGAACTCCTATCGGATGAAATCCCGCATTAACTAACCATTGAACAAATCTTTGGTCTAATGTATCACGAATCTCATCTCGACCAATTACACTCTCAATGCGCTGGGTTATGCCGATTACAATTTTATGATATGACTTAATAATTAAACCTTACTAGCGATAAGAACATAAATATTACAGAACTGATCTGGAAAAAATCGCATCAAAAAATTTTGTAACCTTTGTCCGAACCATGACAAACGATATCCTTCAGCACGCGCTATATTTTCATCAAATTTTTTATGTTCAGCGCTACGAAAAATTGAGAACTTATACAAGATCGGCATATTTTCAACAGGTATTATTGAATTTATTGAAAAACCAGCTTCACTAAAATTCTTCCTTAACTCTGACTTAGTTAAATTCATTTTATGAAATTCAAGTGGATCTTTTGAATGATTTCGATGATTCCTATAACTTGCCAACCAATCAGTGAGTCTTGTTTGTATATTATCTGCTCTAAATGATAAGCATAGTTTTCCACCATACTTCATGACGCGAAAAGTCTCTTTTATTGCCCTTTCAAGGCCATGCTCTAAATTATGATAAAGCCCAAAAGCCAAAATATAATCAAATGACTCGTTTTCAAAGTTTAGATCAGTTATATCGGCAACCTCAATAGAAAGAGAAGGATCTGTTTTTTTTAATTTTTGTATTGCAACTTTAATGTAGTCAATACCAATAATATCTGCACCGAGGTCATGGTAATACCTGAGAATCCTACCAGCTCCACATCCAGCCTCTAAAATTTTTCCTCTATTTTCTCCAATCGTCTCAATCGCGTATTTTAACGGATAAGCATTAATATTACTCATCGGTAAATCTGAGTCTATCTCGTTCCACCTTGAGCTCCAGTATTCTTTCACATTTTTATAACGATAAGTAATTCGCATTTAACTACCACATATTATTCTGACATTATCGCCAGATGCTTAAGAACTGGGTGAATTATATAATATGTGTCTCCTCCAACATTTGACTCTAGCTCAAAATCAAAAGATCCTTTTTTTATATATTTTTGAAGTGTTTCAATTAATACTTTTGCACGAAGCTTTGAATCGTGTGTATGATCAATCTCAGATCTATCCACTGGCGCTGAATATTTTCTTCTAATTAAAACAGGTCCACAATCTATCTCTTTTGTGAGGAAAATAGATGATGCTCCCATCATATTCTCCTCGATCAAGCTAAAATAATTCGTCGTACTGCCTTTATAGTCTGGAAGATAGCCGCCGTGTATATGTAGAAATTCTTTTCCAAGACTCAGAATATTGCTCTTTACCAAAACTCCTCCAAAACCAGAATATATAAATGTAGACTCGTGTCTTGACGAGAGGGTATCAACAATCTCCTGACTATTAATGTCACTATTGAAAGAAACATCAAAAGAAACATCAGCTGATACCAAAATCTTTTTGATTTGATCTAATGATTTTCTATTTTTTTTCCCTGGAAGTGGATTTTGCTCATCATTTAACATCAATAATACATAGTTAGGTATGAGCTTATATTTAATCAATTCCTCAAAGTATATTAAGCTCCTCGAAGTATCAGCAGCAATCATTCCTATTTTATTCAAAATCAAACTTATTCTCCCCCACTTTTCTAAACAGATTTTTTATAAAAATAACTTCATTAGATAGAATTAAGTCCAAGCCTTTACAGGGAATCGAAATCACATCACTATTACTCAGCGAACAAATAAGATCATTAGTCTTTAATAAGGTGCTCAAATACTTCAAATTTTTTGTTTGAGAGTAGGCAATAGTTAATAGGACAGAAAAAAGCCAATACAATCGAACTATATTATAATCGCCTTTTCCAGTTCTAAATTTCTCTGATTGATACAACTCAAAAATTTTTTTTGACACTTCAAACCTCTGAATTAAAAAATCTAACCACTCTTGTATTTTCGTATCTACAGTGTCAGACAGGAAATGATAAATTAGAAATACCAATAGTTTAGACGTATAAATCTCACTTTCAGCTTCGAAACTACTGTATTTTTTTGACTGAAGTTTATCAATAGTATGAATTGATAATCCGCCTTTTGATAAAATTTCAAACGATGCTTTACAGATAGTATCATCATCACCATCTGTCTCTTTGCTGACGCTCAAAACGGAAAAACGCTCCAAATTCTTTGATCTATCATCAAAATACGCTTTTATAAATTCCTCTCCAGCGTATGCTGTGTACATGTATTTATGAGGCGTTATCAACCTATCAGTTGAGGTATATTCATAAATTGATGATTTTACGAGCATAACAATTTTACTATTTTATCTGAATGGCTAAGTAAGTCATTTAGTGATGAGCTATTATCTATAACCAAGTCTGATTGATCAGGTGGAGGAAATTCTATATCCATACCAACAACATTCGATATCTTACCGCTATTAAATTTTTCGTATATCCCTTTACTATCTCGTTCAACTAAGATGTCGATTGGGGTATCAATGAAAATCTCATAATAATCTTCAATATTCTCTCTATTCCATTTACGGGTTTCTGGAAATATAGAGAGAATTGCACACACCACATTCAATCCTTGGTTATGTAAAAAACTACCTAAATGACAAATACGCTGCGCATTGAGTAAACGATCTTGCATAGAGTAACCAATATCATTTCCAAAAACCTCACGAATTATATCTCCATCAATAAGAACAGTTTTCTTGATGTCAGCTCTTAAATTAGAATCGGTTACAATCTTGTTGGCTAAGGTGGTCTTTCCAGAACCGGAGAGTCCTATAATCCAGATAACCATAATTTTACTCCTGTTAATTTAGAGGATTAATCAAGCCAGCGGCGCAATCAAGGAGAATCTGGTTCGCACCAATAAACACTTCGAACCGTTGTTCACCGCAACCAATTGCAGCAGGGATGCCGAATTCTGCACAACGAATTGCCATGTGTGAATTAGCGCCACCATATTTGGTAATTAGTCCACCAATATTTTGGGCAAAGATCCAGTCAAAACCAGGATCGGCATTTTCGATCAACACAATTTTTCCTTTTAGCACCGGTGCTTCTTGCTCTGCTCGCAGTCGGATGCAAGCTGCTGTTATTTTCTTATGCGTGATGAAATTTGGGTGACTGACCTGAAATGGAACAATATGGACACCCGCCTCATCGAATAAAATCTGTGGAAGACGAATCGCTGCACTTAAAGCATGTCGCTCGGATTCTTCCTCGGCGATCTTGCGTAGCCGTTCTTCAATGCTGCCTTCAGTACTTTTCGACACAATATCAAGGAGATTGCCAATAGAGATATGCGACATTTCGTCACGACTCAAACCATGCATCTCTCCAAAGTCTGCGATGAGTTCCAACATTTCGCTGATCGAGCGGGTGAACACAAACTTGCCATATTCACGTCCCACGATGGCGTCCTGCACATAAGCGAGCAATTTATTGGCATTGAATTCAGATGGAAAGCCCTCTGCCTGGAGAAGCTGCTCAATGTCACTTGTTTGTTGTTTATTCAGCGTAAACTCTTTGAGTTCTTGCTTAGGACGAACCTCTGTATTATTAATACCAAGATTGGGCATCTGATCATAACGGCGTGAAAGAATGTCATAGGTGCCGGGACGCAGATGCCCATACTCTGCCATGAAGTCAGGTCGCGACATTTCGCCAAGCTGCAAACGGCGCATATCATTAACAAGCACGCTTGCAACAGTTCGTACATCAGACTGAATATGATCAATATCTTCCATAGTCAAGATACCAAGTCGGTTCAGTGACAATAGGATCGTGCGTGCAATGAATCCATGACGCGCTAGAATCGAAAATGGAATGGTACCCAGTTGAATGCAGTCATCGATAATACCAAATAAGGCAGTAATATCCCGCCCTTTGGAAGACTGACTCGCATTAATCTGCCTCTTAGATAGCTCTTCCACTTTAGCTAACGCCATATTAATGCTTCCTTCACAATTATCTGCAAGCAATGCACGTGTCTGCTGATGCAACGCTTTTTTAAATTCCAACGCTTCCGTCTGACTAAGCGCTGAGCCAATTAAAGTATGAATTTTTTCATCAATATCAAAGCTATATGCTGTAATTGCCACCTCAAATTCAATTTTGTCATGAAGTTCAGGATGAGCCTGCAGCCGTTTCACCCAAGCATTAACCAGTTTTTCGCTAATCTCCGGTGAAAGGTTTGCTGGTAAAAATGAGTGAAAACTTAAGCGAGTATCGATAAAAGGCTGGCCTGCCAGCGACACCATCAAAGGCTGTCCAATCGGAGTGGAATATCCCATCGTCTTTCTGGCAACAGACCATGCATGATCGGTGATCAAAATTTCGTAGAGCGAAAAGGCTAAGGCCCGTGGCGCGCGGCCAATCATCTCAGCAGGATTCCAATCTGGCATCTGGCCAAGTACCGTGGTGCTTCCGTAAACACCGGTCATGGGTTGCAACCGCGCTTTGACAAATGCCTGTATGCCATTCAATGCTTGATCAATGCGTTTACTAACAGCTCGGTTCCAGTTGGGCTGTGTTGTGATTGCGCGGACCTGCAATAAATAAGGAGTAAAGTCTTCTCCAAGTGCAAATTCCACATCCAGAAACTGGCTGCCCATTATATGTTCAAGCTCCTGTATCGCCAGCATAAGTCGTTGAAAACGCTCAGAACGCAATGCCTCTATAGCTTCACGATGGATATAAAGTGTACGATTTGCATATTCGCCACCGCCAGATGTCACGGTATTTGTTAATCCAGAGACATCATCATAATTTATGACATAATAGGGTGCACCAGTGTTCAAGTCATGCGTAAATGCAACTCCACTCATGCTTGTATTGAGAACCATCTCTTGAACGATAACCTCATCTCCGCTCTGGCGTGGTCTTTTTCTCTCATAGCTGGCGATTACCTCTTTAATCGCAAAATCAACCGCGTCTTGATCGTCAGATGCCACATTTAACACTGACTCATATTCACCGGCCATAGCTTTACTAGAGCCATCCTCATCTGCCGCGGAAGAACGAATGACTACAAGACAACCATTAAATCGATTCAGAATTTGATTGAAGATCCACTCAGGATCTAGAGAAAATTTCTCAGATTCAAAAACGAATAGCTGTGGCACCTTAAACAGTATCAATTTATTCTCTAGCGATAGAAGTGCCTGACCCTTACTTTTAAATTTTTTCATTTTTAAATTAACCAAGTTTTTCTTTTGAAAAGGCAATAAGCCTTTGGTTTAACTCTTCAGATGTACTGAAGTTCTGCTCAACGAAGTTGCGCCGAGCCGCTTGAACTGAAGAACTCTGCCACCACTGGTTTGGATCGTCTACCACACGCGATAGAAAAGCAGCAGCCGAAACTGGATCTGTGTGAAAAATACCAGCAGCAATTAAGTCGTCGAAGAAATCTAAATAGCCATCATCTAGATAGTATGCATCTTGGTTCAATAAAACAATCATCGGAATATTCGCTATTAAAGCTTGCAAATAAGGAGTAGATAAATAATCGACAATAAGAATCCTGCAACGCGCTAAAAGAGCTGTCATTTTGATTCGACCGTCAGTATCTACAGTGCCAAATTGACTATGATATTCATCTCGAAAGATATCGTCCAAACGGTGAATCGGCAACAGTAAGCGTTTATATTCAGGATAATCACGATAGTATATTTTAGCTTTAATATCATCACTTAATGCTGAAAAGAAACTTTGTTTTGACTCTATATATCTTTTCGCATTTGGAGAACCACACTCACCATAGCCAGCGCTGCTAATAGGAGCTTTCACGAAGGCGCTATCACCTATATAAAGAATAGGAATATCGGCGACCTTCTTTGCTCCATGTTCTATCCAAGGAAAATTGGAACCAGCGGGAATGACTTTCTCGCTGGTTGGTGATGACCAACCCAATGATAAGAACAAATCTACTTTTCTAAGAATGTACCAGATTATATTTCCAAGATAATGTTGTTGTAAATAGTTATGCTCCGTGTGAATCGTTGTGATGTTGCGCTCAGCTGCTTCTGCAATAACTAATAAACTGTCTTCACATAATGTTTCATTTGCTATATGAGTAAGTTTTGGAAAGCTGTTCAAAAATACTCTAGTAGATTTTAATCTTTCTGAAAATGTCTCTAGCCATGTTGATGGGGCCGCATGAAATAGGCTTGCGAAAAAAAATTTATCGAAGTCATCTGAATGACTTGGTGTTTTTGATAATATTACTCGAGCTTCCCAGCTGATTTGATTTTTATTAGCGTCCATCTGGAGGGACAAATGGCGGGCTTGCACCCTGCCACGAGACCTCATTTCCATACGTTGGAGAGCTTTTTTTTCCCAATGCACATTAAGTAGAAGTACTTTTGGTGAAACTAATAATCTTACCAACCGAACAATAAATTCCGTGAATACAATGCTCCTGTTCCTCCAAATAGAATCAATGTAAGATTTCAATGAGGAAAATGCAGATGAAGGAATAATTTTCACAGGATCTTCTGGAGGTAATTTCTTTGCTTTACTAAGCACCTTATCCTGCATGTGATCTAGATATACACACATTAACTGTGCATCACCGCCATCGCTATACTCAAAAAACTCGCGATGCTCCACTTCGTTAGTGGGAATGTGTTCATGATTTATTGTTGACTGATTAATAACTGGAACAGTCATTTCATAGTCAGCTACTAACTGACCAGCACGGAATACTCTCCGACAATGTGAAATATGCAGCAAGAGGGTAAAACCTAGGACCCTCTCCCAGTATAGGTTTGGCTTATCAATTCCATGAATTTCACGCAGTCGACTCGAGAGTAACGGAATGTATTTTTCATAACATTTACGCTCAAATGCCGCATCATTAGCAAAGTCTGCTCGGTTTTCAGCCTCTATCGGAAGCACCTCAATTGTGCAGGACTGATTCGTGGCCTGATCCTCTAATCGGAGAGCGTGATCGCTATGAAGAACATAAATTGTCGCACCATATATTGACTCAGGCAAATCTCCGTCCAACAGCAAGAATCTATTTTTCATGTCTGTTTAATATCCCTTATGAACTTACTGCCATTTCTGTAATTTCAAATGGATAGTCGTTATATTTTTGGGGTTCACTATTATAGTCATTGCCGATATCAACTAAATTTTTTTTTAATCCTTTCATTTTGGATGTCAAACAAAATTGGGTTTCTCGAGTTTAATAGTTTTATTAATGATCCTCAGCCAATTGCTGAATTGAGAAGCCGAAGATATTAAAGATAGATCACATCTTTGTGACTAAAAGCTAGTATTCTCGACTGAACAGATTTTTTTTGCATAATATTCAGCAATTACAAAATCACTTTCTTCGTCTATATCAATTGAACTTTTTCTATCCATTTTATAGGCAAAAATTTTTTCCTTTAAAAAGAAGCTTTTTACTTCTAAAAGCTTCCTAACTTGACAAATGTATATAGCTCCGTTGAGTCTGTAATATTTCTCCAAATCCTGACTTCGTTTATTTAAAATCTCATCCTTCAAGAAGCCTTTCATAGATAAACTATTGTCCAATATATTTGACCACAATGGGCTGTGATCCATTTGGCAGACACTGATCACTGCATTAGCTTGTTTACTTTTTAATAACTCTATAGCTTCATCTATGTGCTTCTCGGTTCTGAGCGGACTTGTTGGTTGTAACAATATCACATAATCATGTTTTTCTAGATTCTCTATGGCATGTTTGATTGCATCAAAAGTTGTAGAGATGTCATTTGATAAATCAGCTGGTCTATTAATCGACCAAACACCATAGTGTTTCGCAATGCTGTGAATCTCATCATCGTCACTTGAAACAACAACTTTGTCTATGTATTTACTTCGCAAAGCAGCTTTAATACTCCAAGCTATTAAAGGTTCTCCATTTAAATCAAGTATATTTTTTTTAGGTAACCGCTTACTTCCACCTCTTGCAGGAATAATCGCTAATATTTTTTTATTATCAATCATTAGAATATATTTTCTATGTCTCTTTGAGCCTTATCAAACTGATCCATCCGACCAACATCTAACCAGTATTCATGTATGGGAAACATACTTATTTGACTCAAATTATTTATTTTCTCTTCTAGAAAATTTGGCATATCTAGGTAACTTACACCGTCTATAGTGTCAAGCATAGATGGATTAAGAACATAAATGCCAGCATTTACAAAAAACTTATGTATCGGCTTTTCCTTAATGGAATTAATTTGTTTGCCAGTTGTCTCTATCACACCATATGGCACTTGAAAATCATACTGACGTGCACACACAGTTGCATCACCACCCTCTTTTAGATGAAAATCAAGCAATTCTTTAAAATCTATTTTAGTCAGCAAGTCTCCATTCATTATTATTATTGGTAAATCTACTAAATTACTGGGTAGTAAACCGAGCCCACCAGCAGTGCCAAGAGGTTTTTTTTCATGAATGTATTCAATACTTACGTTCCATTTTCTCCCGTCCCCAAAATATTCTTGCAACATGTCAGGCTTGTAGTGAGTGGAGATATAAAAATTATAAAATCCTGAATAAATAAATTGATTGAGTATATTCTCGAGTATAGGTTTAGAGCCAACTTTTAATAATGGTTTTGGAACTCTATCTGTTAATGGCTTCAATCTCTCTCCGAAACCTCCTGCCATTAAAACAACGGGATTGCCAAACTTTTCTTTCTTTGTTGCTTGTTGCAGTGAAATTAACCTGACAACCTTTCCATTACTATCGACTATTGGAATTTGTAATAGATCTAGCTCTTTCATTTTTAATAAAACGCTTTCGTCACTATCCTCCTCCGAAGCGACAGTTGGCGTTTTAAACATAATATCAGTAACAGGTGCGTCTAATGAAAAATGTTTAATTAAACCACGACGAACATCACCATCCGTGATTGTTCCAATCAATTTCTCATCATCGTCCACTACTAGTGCAATACGCAATGACTCCTGATTGAGAACAATAATTGCCTTTTCGATCGTATCTGTCTGCTTGAGAATTATTTTTTTCCAGTCGTACATTTGTATGCTTCCATTTTTAACAGTTGTTAAAATAGTTTTAAATAAGTTTGTTGATTTAAATCTATTGAATAAATTATGCTGTTATTAATTAATACTTACTCTCATTTTTTGGTATTTACTAAAGATTAGGTGTGTTTAATTGAATTAAAAATATGCTTACAAATCCCCATCACGTGTTACTACTCTTTTCAGGTTCTTTATTTAAGCGCTATTTTCTTGAATGACTATATGAATGTATATTTTTCAAGCTCTATTACTCAAGTCAATTTTACGAACAAATTAATTATCCGCTCTATTGCATTAACGAGCCTGATTATTTGAAACCTAACATGTAAAAACTTGTATTACGATTTCATCGTCATGAATCTATTGAGGATTTTCAAACCAACAGCTCCACTTTTTTCGGGATGAAATTGCAATCCTGTTACATTATCTTTTTTTATAGCAGCCGAAACTGCGGCTCCCCCACCTTCACATTGTGCCAATAGATTTTCTTTTTTCTCTGTTACAGCCATAAATGAATGAACAAAGTAAAAATACTCTCCTGGCTCTATTCCCTCTAGACAACTGCCTTTCCAGTTTTGATAAGTAGATGGCTCTATTCCAACCCATCCAATATGTGGGATCTTTCTAATAAAATCACCATGAAAGATTTTGGGAATCTCCTTAACGTTCCCAGGTATAAGCCCGAGTCCATCATGATTTCCGTGCTCCTCACTTTGATCCAGTAACATTTGCATGCCCAAGCAGATACCAAGCAATTCATTCCCTGTTTTGACGAAATCATTAATTGCATCCAATACTTCAGCATCACGGAGGCCTTCCATCCCATCCTCAAAAGCACCAACACCCGGTAAAACCAATCGATCTGCATTAGCAATTATCTTGGGGTCGGAACTCACTTTCACAGAAGCACCAACCTTCTCTAAACCTCTTTGGACACTTTTAAGATTACCCATACCATAATCTACAACTACAACACTATTCATTATTTATCACACTGATGTATATGATCTAACAGGAAAGTCATTTTTAATACAAAACTCCCTAACGTCATCAATTGTTAGCTGATCGTAGTGTAATACATGTGCCATGGCTACAGCATCAGCATTGCCGTCTCTAATGGCGGGCCTTATATCTTCTAACTGCCCCATTCCTCCACTCGCAATTACAGGAATACTAACAACATCCGTAACTGCCTTTATAAGATCCACATCCAAACCTTTCGCAGAGCCCTCCTTATCAACAGAAGTCAGCATAATCTCTCCAGCTCCTAACTCCTCACCCCTTTTTGCCCAATCGATAACATCCAAATAACTGTGCTCTCTACCATTATCATAATATGCTTCCCAATGGTCTCCTTGCCATTTTGCCTGTATTGACAAAACCATACATTGACTGCCAAATTTTCTAGAGACATCAGAAATGATATTTGGATTTTTTATTGCTTCAGTATTAATGGCCACTTTATCCGCGCCAGCTCTCAGAGCCGCAGCCACATCATCTATACTGCGCAAACCACCATCAACGGTAATTGGTACAAAAACATTATCAGTAGTCTTTTCTATAATATCCAACAAGCTGTTACGTCCATATAGGCTCGCAACTATATCCGTATAAAATATCTCATCGGCCCCCTGCAAGTAGTATTTTAAAGCAAACTTATTTGGATCCCCCAGCTTACGAAGACCCTCGAATTGTATGCCTTTCACGAGATTAGGAGACTTTACGTCTAAACGTGCAATCAGCCGTATATTACGCATTTCAATTAACTGTACCTATTTTCTAGTGTTAAGAAGCCACTCATTTAGTGGCGTCCACGTAGACTGATATTTGTGGATATGTTTGATCAAAATAAGCTAAATCTCGCATCCAAGAAGAACTGCTTTGACCATAACCAGACTTACAAATATTTTCAAAGCCTGCCTCTTTAAGAAACTTCTTTAACTTTTCATAATTCCACCAAGATATATGATCTCCCGCTGAACTTGGATTAAATGGTATGGAATCTGTTACCATGTCCAGTAATACTTCTGGCGAATTCTTATATTTTTTGACTAAGTTCTCAATCTCAGAAGACGTATATTTCTTTTTATATTTTGTTTTAGAATATGGTGATTTAGGAGTCGCTACTTCATAAAGCCATCTATCGTAGATCGTCATATCTGAAGTAGAACCACCTTCCAATTCAAAATTTTCATCCCAAAACCACCATTTTTCATCTCCCCTCATCAGTGCAGACCAATCTAGATCGGCACATGGGCCCGTACTTATTCTCAAAACACCATCTTCATTTAAACTTCGGTAACACTCCTTCATCATATTCAATACTGCAGACTCTGGTATATGCTCTACAACATGTGAGCAATAAAATGCATCAACAGAATCTGATGGTATTGGCAATTTTGGATTATTTACCAAATCATGATGCACGCATGGTGCTTGAATCATGGCGTACTCTGCCGTTTGAGCGGGAAGATCTAGATTTGTCCAGCATGGGTGCTTCCAAGTGCCCGCACCAATATTGAAAAACTTGGACTTAGACTGATCAACAGAACCGTATTTATTTACATATTGCTCAATGTCTATTACAACTGAATCGGGTCTATTATAAACAATAGGATTATCTTTAATGTCCATTACTTCTTCCTCCAGACTGTATTACGAAGTCTCCAATCCTTTCCATCCCATTTCCATATGTGAGGGGATCGAAAGGAATCAGCAAGTTTAAAAAAATACTCCTTATCCATAATTGATTTTTCAAATTGTTTGCTCGCAATTGGAAATTCTTTTTGGGGAATACTTAAGTACTCAAACACATCGTTAGCGAACCTCTCTGGCCACTCTAAATCGTATCTTTCGACTAACGCCACTCCCTCTTCACGAGTTATTTCTCCAGAACGAATTTCCTGCGCAGCATCCTCCGTAGCTCGTCCCCTTCCAAACTTAATCCCAGTAGTATAGTAATGAAAGTCGTCAATTTTGTCATCAATGCTACTATATTTACTGTAGGTACCAACCGTTCTTTCTGGTGCAGCCACAAAATTTGTATTTTCTACCGCGTAATAATACGCTCCCTGAGGATGCCATTTTTTATAATAGCCAAAGTAACGAACCTCGACTTTACTGTCTTCAATAATATTTCTATCTACAGGCATGTAAGGTTGCAATTCAGATTTATCAATACCGAAATCATCAATTAATTCCTTTACAGTCACTCCTGAAAGGTACATATCCTCAAAATTTACATTAGAGTAAAACTTACTGTCTTGTGTACTTGCGTCATTGTTTTCGACTTCGGAACCATATTCGGCCTCATGCTCTCCATAAAAGACTAATGGTATTCCCATTGCAGCCGCTACTTTAGGGGCAAGTGATTTTTGTCCAAAAATAAAAGGCTGAAATGGATGAAAAAGTACATCTACGGCCAACCTTGTCAGTAACCTATGAATTTTACCATTTGGGGTGATAAGGATATTGTCTTGGCCACCGTGGATCCAAGAATCAAAATTTTTCCTGCCCCATTCTGTATATATATGTGGCGACCAAGTAACAGTCATGGGATGCATCCCATAATCATTCTTTAGAAGATTTGACACATAAATACTATCTTTCCCTCCTGATCCCGGTACGATACAATCGTAACGCCCATCATTTCTTCTATGCTTGTCACAAAGTTCTCGAAGCATTCGCTCTCGCTCATCCCAGTTGGTTTCTGCTTTTTTTTGTGTGAAGTTACATGCAGCACAGACACCTTTATCGTCAAAACCAACGGCTTCTTTTTTTGAGTCTTTGTTGTGTTTATATTCAACAGTCGTACTAGGCCTTTGATTTGATTCTACACACAGCTTGCAAAACCTAACCTCTGATGGAAGACCATATTTCGTTTCAGAAAAATTATCACCAGAAAAATTTTCATAATCTACATGCTCTGGATATTTTACTAACATATTATGTTTCCTTCCATATTGGGGATCTAAGAGCCCATTTACCACTTTCTTTTTTCCAGAGATGAGGTGAGCGCCAACTATCAATCACTTCCCAGTACTCTTCTTCAGAGATCATTAAATAATCCAGAGTTTCCTTAAAATGCCGCTTTGGTAATTCGGAATCATATTTTTTAACGAGTAAGATCCCCTCATCTCTTGATATTTTATCATCTCTAATTTCATGTGCAGAATCATTAGTAGCCCTGCCAATACCAAATTTTATATATGACAGATAATAATGCTGACCATCTGTTCTATCATCAAGACTTGCATATTTAGAAAAAGTTCCTTCTGTTCGCTCAGGATTTGCTTCAAAGCCAGTATTACTAACAGAGTAATAATAATTTTCTTGGGGATCCCAAAAATGGTAATAACTCATAAAGTGGATTTCTGTTTTGTTACTTATGATACTTTCATAGGGTGGAGGCAAATATGGATACAAGTCCCTCTTCCTAATTCCATGCTCTTCCCAAAATTCTGGTGGTTTCCCTGAAAAATACTGACTATCATGATCGCTAATATCTCTGGTCGGTTTATATGCATTTTTCATATCACCACCATATTCTACCTCACCATTTTCACCATACATTATCAGTGATACATTATGTTGAATTGCCATTTTAAGAGGGAAATTTGTTTGTCCATATATAAACGGCTGAAAATTATCACCCATATGTAAAAATGAAAGATTCGACATTTTTCTATGAAGCAAACCATTGACCGAACCCAAAATATTATCAAATCCACCAATATTTATGAAATTATCGAGATTTTTTCTTCCAATCTCAGTATATATGTGTGGCGCCCATGTAACAGTAAGCGGATTCATTTTGTATTTGTACTTCAGCATATGTGCAACAAAACTACCATCCTTCCCTCCACTGCAGGGGACGATAACATCATAAGACCCATCATTCTTTCTATGCTTGTCACAAAGATCTTGCAGCTCCTTTTCCCTTAGCTGCCAGTCAATTTTTCTTTTATAATCTGTAAAATTACAAGCACTACATACACCATTTTCATCGAAGGTAATTCTCGGTCGCTGGTTAGATATTGTACATCTTCTACAAAACTTCACCTCTAAAGGCAGATTGTACATAGCGCGAACATCTCTTTTTTCAATCATTTCTTGTCCTTAAAATTTATTTCAAACGCATAATCTATATACACATTGTCAGTCCTTAAAACTGTAAAACTCTTTCTTCAAAATTCCATTCAAAGAGAATTTACGAATTATTTCTAATATTTTTATAGAAGCCCCACCATGACCATAAGGATTTTCAACCTTCTGGAGATGCTTTTGAAAAGACAATGATAGTAGCTTATTGAATGCAGATTGAATAGCTTCAATTGAATTATTGCAATCAATTACGCTTGTTGCTCTAACCCTTCCTCGTTGCCTATCACCAATATTAATAGTACCTATTCTGAAGCTCGGAGCTTCTATTAAACCACTAGATGAGTTGCCTACAACAGCATCCATATATTTCATCGCTGAGAGATATCTCAGTTGCCCCAATGACTTGAATGAGATCGCTTTATAAGCATGGTCTTTTACATAGTTATCAATCATCTGGTTGATAACCCTTCCATCAGTGTCTGAATTCGCCTTAGTAAAGATAAGATGAGTGTCTACCTCTGCATCTAATACTTTTAGTACATTCTTAAACTGTTCTTGGGCAGTAGACTTTTCTAGTGTGACCGGATGAAATGTGATTAAAATATTTTTCTTATTGAGTTTAAAGTTTATAGATTTTTCAAACTCTTCTCGTGACAATAGCGGAATATTTTTTATATTATCTATACCTAAAGCGCCCACATTAAATACTCGATCAGGCTGCTCACCCAATTGAATAACTCGATTTTTATACTCTTCTGTAGCGGTAAAATGTAAGTGTGACATCTTAGTGATTGCGTGGCGAATTGATTCATCAAACGCGCCTTCAGTTGTTTCTCCACCATGAATATGTGCCACTGGTATTTTTGCAACCATTGCTACACTGACCGCTGAAAAAATTTCATATCGATCACCTAACACTATAACCAAATCTGGATTTAACTCACTCAGCGCATCAGCAAAACCAATCAAGCCTAAGCCCATTGATTTAGCAATACCTTGTGATGTGTCAGAACTCGTAAGCATTTCAACCTTACGATCAATCTCAAAGCCATCTTCCTCTATGGCCTTATAGGTAAGACCAAACTCAGGTGAAAGGTGCATGCCAGTAGCGATAATTTGCAGGTTTAAATCAGTATCATCTTCAATGTACTCCATAACCCAGCGCAACAAGCCATAGTCGGCACGAGTTCCTGTAATAACACAAATTTTTCGATTCATAACTCAATCAACTCATTAACATCAAAATTTCTTGTGGCTTTGCGACCTATTACAGTATCCCAGCACATTGGAGAAATACCCGTGGCAGGGCGTTTGGTTGTTATATTTTCAGAACTAAACACATCACCGACTTTGATAGTTTTACTCGCCACTATGGACTTTCTTGCTATTTTTTTGTTGCGTAACTCACTTGGTGTAACGCGTTTAATACCATCGCCTAGTGCAATTTCTATGTTGCGAATTGCAGCAATCATTGCCATAAGCTCAGCAGGTTCTAGACTGGCTTTGTGATCTGGGCCTGGCAAGGTTTTATCTAATGTAAAGTGTTTTTCAATGACCGTAGCACCCAACGCTGCGGCGGCAATGGAGGTTTCTATGCCGGCAGTATGGTCAGAATAACCGATTGCAACATCAAAGGCCGCTTTTATACTTTGCATGGCACTTAGATTTACCTCTTCCAAAGGTGCGGGATACTCCGATGTACAATGCAATACTGTAATATGTGACCGTGGTGTACCAGCTTGCTCTAAGACATTGATAGCTGATTCTATATCGTCCAAAGTAGCCATACCAGTTGAAACAATAACATGCTTACCAAGCTTTCCAATATAGCGCAGATAAGGCAGATTGGTTATTTCACCAGAAGGTATTTTAAAATGGTTCATTCCTAGGCTCATTAAAAACTTAACACTTTCAATATCAAAGCCCGTGGAGAAAAAACCTATATTACGCTCAGCACAATGAGCAATCAGTTCATGGTGCATGCCTGCACTGAGCTCCAAGCGGCTTAACATTTGATGTTGAGTTTCAGCGCTTTCTGTCGTCACAATTTGGTAGTCTGCTTTATTAGCTTGCTGAGTGACTAATCGATCAGCGTTAAAAGTTTGAAACTTTACCAAATCTGCACCCGCATCAGCTGCCAAGTCTATCAATTTCTTAGCTAAAACCATGTCGCCATTATGGTTGACTCCAGCTTCGGCAATGATGAGTATGGGTTTTTTCATAATTTATTGTTTGTTAATATTCGTGAGTTTTCTAAATGATGATGTCTAACAGCAATTCCCATACCGACCACGCAATTAATGCCTAAGGTAATACCCTGTTTAATAACACTTCCACTCCCTAAGAAGCTACCACTTCCTATACTCACGTCACCATTCACTATGGCACCTGTGGATATATGGCAGTGATCTCCAACGGTTGCATCGTGTTCGATCAGCGTGTTGGAATTAACAATACAATTATTTCCCACCTTAGAGCCCGCATTGACAATAGCACCATGCATAACAATTGTCCCTTCTCCCAAAATGGCATGGGGCGATACATAAGCCCTTGGAGAAATAATAGATGGGAGCTTGAAACCCAAAGCTAACGCCTGGTCGTAAATACGCTGACGAACACACGCTGACTCGATCTGCCCAACTGTAATAAGTGCATGCTTATATCGCTTTGCTAGCTCAGGTAAATCGCTATCTTTTCCTACTATAGGATATCCCATGAATTCATTTTGCAACCCCTCCTCTGAATCTATTAAGGCAGCAATATTAAAAATACCTGTGTGTTCAATAACATCTATACATGAACGTGCATGACCCCCTGCACCAATCAGAATTAGGCTAGGTTTGCTCATTATATTTTTCTCATTAAACGTTGCTCACCAAAATCGGGCTACTTGGAATACTAATTAATCGTTGCGCCAGTGATTCACTACCTCCCAAGTCCATTCGTGGACAGTCAAAAAATGGTATTAGCTGATGCATTAATCGCCAAACTGGGCGCGTCATAAATCCTGATTTATTAGTGGCTTGCAATATGGTTTCACGCTCATGAGCTCGATCTCCATTAAGAATGATTGTTTGTAACCAATAATTACTTCGACACTGCGCCGGTTCGGCTAGCAGCTTGGCGCCTTCTATATTTGCAAACGCTTCTTGGTAACGCTTAAATAACTCTCTTTTAGCTATTACCTTGTCAGGCAATTGTTCTAGCTGGGCACACCCTAAGGCAGCATTGATGTTAGGCATACGGTAGTTATAACCAATTTCATCATGAATAAATTCCCATGCATGTGGCAATTTAGCGGTGGTGGTTATGTGTTTAGCGCGACGTGCAATCTCAATATCATCTGTTAGTACAGCTCCTCCTCCGCCTGTTGTAATAGTTTTATTACCGTTAAAGCTAAGCGTACCAATTAAGCCAAATGTGCCAGTATGCTGGCCATGATACTCGCTACCCATAGACTCTGCAGCATCTTCAACCATGATTATATTAAAATCATGAGCTATCGAAAGTAAACCATCAATATCTACCGGATGACCAAAAGTATGCATTGGTACTATCGCTCTTATGACTTTCCCAGTGGCAATATTTATACATCGATCACCACTTTGCTGAGTATGAGCTTGCAGATACTCGCGCAATTTGGCGGTGTCTATACCCAACGTAACTTCCTCACTATCCACAAAGTGAGGCGTAGCGCCACAATAACTAATGGCATTGGCTGTTGCGATAAAAGTGAGCGCAGGCACAAGCACCTCATCATTGGCTTTAACTCCTGCGAGCATCAAGGCAACGTGAAGTGCTGCCGTACCATTAACAACGGCTATTGCATGTTTTGCACCAGTATAAGCCGCCAAATCGTCTTCGAATTGATTAACAAATTTACCGACAGAGGATACAAAAGTAGAATCTATACACTCTTTAACATAAGCCCACTCATTGGCCGCAAATGTTGGTTCGTGTAAGCCAACTGGATCATTACCAACGACTGAGCGAATAGCGTAAACGACTTGATCCGAGAGAGATTTTTGTTCGCTCATGGTGCTAGACATTGTAGACATCAGCTTTATAACTGCGCAGATTGATGGACTGCTCAAACCATTCAGCAGTTTCTGCAATGCCGCGCTTAAAGCCTTCTTGACCATTATAGGTAGGTTCCCAGGAAAACAGTTTTTTAGCTTTTGTATTATCTGCCCACAATCGCTCAACCTCAGAATCAGCTGGACGCAAACGAGCCTCATCAGTGATGATATCGATATTGACATTCATCACCTCAGCAATCGATTGCGCTGCATCGCCTATTGAAATTTCAAAGTTACTTCCAAAATTAACAACCTCACCTAACCCATGCTCAGAATTGATCGCAGCAGCAAATCCTGCCACTGTATCTTTCACGTAATTAAAATCACGTGTCGGAGAAACCGCACCAAGTTTAATTTGACGTTGTCCACTAGCAATTTGTGTAATGATTGTTGGTATAACTGCACGAGCAGACTGACGTGGACCATAGGTGTTAAATGGCCTCACTATGACTACTGGCAAACCAAACGACGCGTTAAATGAGTAAGCTAGTTGATCCGCTGCAATCTTAGAAGCAGAATAAGGTGACTGTCCTTGTAGTGGGTGCTGCTCGGTGATTGGAACAAAACATGCCGTGCCATATACTTCACTGGTAGAAGTATGAATCACTCTATTAACGCCTAATTCACGTGCCGCCTGCAAGACATTAAGCGTGCCTTTGATGTTGGTATCCACATAAGTATCAGGTGAATGATAAGAATAAGGAATCGCAATAAGGGCCGCCAAATGCAATACTATATCACAACCCTTCATTGCTTCTTTAACTCCGTGTGGATCGCGAATATCTCCGGCAAACACTTCAAACTGATCTTTAACATCATCCGCACATTGATCTAACCAACCCCAAGAGTTAAATGAATTATAGAACACAAAAGCACGTACTTTATGACCTTGACGTACAAGTGCTTCGGTAAGATGGGAACCGATAAAACCATCAGCTCCAGTGATTAGGATACTTTGTTTTTTTTCTTGAACATTCATACTAAGCCTATTCGCTCCCTTTGATAGCTGCCATCTTGCACATGCTGACACCAGTCTTGATTATCTAAATACCATTGCACTGTTTTTTTGATGCCACTTTCAAATGTTTCAATTGGCCTCCAATTAAGATCTTTAGCAATCTTGCTAGCATCTATGGCATAACGTAAATCATGTCCTGCCCGGTCTGTCACAAAAGTGATGAGATCTTTATAACGTTTAACACCTTCTGGCTTTTGCGGTGCTAACTCTTCTAGTAAGTCGCAGATTGTATGCACAACTTCGATATTTTGCTTTTCGTTATGACCGCCGATATTGTAGGTTTCGGTTATCTCTCCAGTGGTTGCTACCAGTACTAAAGCTCTTGCATGATCTTCAACATACAGCCAGTCTCTGATCTGATGACCCTTACCATAAACTGGTAAAGGTTGACCTTGTAGGGCATTTAATATCACCAGTGGAATCAATTTTTCAGGAAAATGAAAGGGACCATAGTTATTGGAGCAGTTAGTCACAATAGTAGGCAATTTGTAGGTTCGATTCCAAGCCCTAACTAAATGGTCAGCACCAGCTTTTGATGCTGAATATGGAGAGCTTGGGGCATAAGATGTGTTTTCGGTAAACAATGGAAGTCCTTGGTGCTGATTTTGAGCCTCGTTTACATTACTCATCTCTGAGTCTGGGTTGTCTGTCTCTTGTCTGGGCTTTGCGCCAATAGCTAAGTATTCATCTGGATGAGGTAAGTCACCATAGACTTCATCAGTGGAAACATGATGAAAACGAAATTCTGCCTTCTTTTCTAATTCTAATTGCCCCCAATATCTCCTTGTTTGCTCAAGAAGGTTATATGTTCCAACGATGTTGGTTTGAATAAACTCGTCTGGACCATCTATTGAGCGATCAACATGGGATTCAGCAGCTAAATGCATGATTATATCTGGCTGATGCTCACGAAACACCGTTGCAATCCCGACAGCATCACAAATATCGATCTGTTCAAAATGATAACGGGGGTTATCACTGACTGAATCCAGTGATTCTAGGTTACCCGCGTAAGTGAGTTTATCGACATTGATCACATTGTGGATCGTATCATTGATTAAGTGACGAATAACAGCAGAGCCAATAAAGCCAGCACCCCCCGTAACAAGAATGGTTTTCATGATGCTTTACTCTGTAATGCTGTTAAGCATTGTTTTAAACTTTCTTTCCAATAAGGAATAGCCAGGTGATATGTTTGTTTTATTTTGGCTTTATTCAGTACACTGTAATGAGGACGGATTGCTGGTCTTGGGTAGTCTTTCGTTTCAATGGCGTTAACATTACATTGAATATTAGCTAGCTCAAAGATGGTTTTAGCAAAGTCATACCAACTACAGACGCCTTCATTACTATAGTGAACAATGCTTGTTGAGAAATCTACTTTCTGAAATTTTTGGCTTTGAACAATACTCATAATATCTGTAGCTAGGTCTTTGGCATATGTTGGCGTGCCTACTTGATCGGAGATGATATCTAAACTTTCACGTTCTTGACCTAACTTAAGCATGGTTTTAACAAAGTTATTACCATATTCTGAATACAACCAGCTGGTACGAATAATAATCGAATTATTTTTAAGTGTAGTTTGTACGGCTTGTTCGCCTCTGAGTTTAGTTTGGCCATACACACTATAAGGTGCTACTTCATCCGTCTCGAGATAGGGTTGATACTGTTCACCATTAAACACATAATCGGTTGAGATATTTATGAGTTTGGCATTTTGCTGTTTGGCCATTTTGGCAAGTTGCCTTACAGCGAGATGATTAATTTGATTCGCCAATTCAGGCTCTGCTTCTGCGTTATCAACTGCGGTATAAGCTGCGCAGTTTATAAAGACATCAAAGGTGTTACATTCAAAAAATTTAATGAGACTAGTCTGATTACTTAAATCGAGTTGTTGACGATCAGTAAAGAAAAATTCATAGTCTGGATAGTTTGATGCGATCGCTTGAATTGATCGACCTAATTGCCCTGTACTACCGATTACTAAGATGGTCTGGAGTTCATTCATATTTTTTTTCGTTATAATCAAAACAGTCTTTTAAATCTTTAAGTCGAGGTTGTTGAGAATCCTTATCTGATACCAATAATTCTTGTTTATTTAGCTTCCAGTCGATATTTAAGTCAATATCATCAAACGCTATACCACGATCACATTCAGGCGAATAGAAATTGTCAACTTTATAGGCAAAAGTCGCAGTTTCACTCAAAACTAAAAAACCATGGGCAAACCCACGCGGGATGAACATTTGTTTTTTATTGGCACTCGATAGTTCTATTGCTACGTGCTGACCAAAGTTCGGACTCCCTCTTCTAATATCAACGGCGACATCTAATACGACCCCCTCAATTACTCGCACCAGTTTACTTTGAGCATAGGGTGGTAACTGAAAATGCAGACCACGTAATACCCCTTTATATGATTTTGATTCGTTATCTTGAACAAAATTAACCCTATAGCCCAGAATATCTTCAAGCTTATCTTGCCTGTATGTTTCGACAAAATAACCACGTTCATCGCCATGTATTTTAGGTTCAATTGTCAAAATATCAGGAATGTTTTGACACACAAACACCATGTCTAAAAGACCTCTTCTGAACATTTTAATAAATATTGACCGTATTTATTTTTGATTAGGGGTTGAGCAAGCTCCACGAGTTGTTGTTTTGTAATATAGCCTTGCTGAAAGGCAATTTCTTCAATACAAGCAATTTTTAATCCTTGGCGTCTTTCAATGATTTCTATAAATTGGGCAGCCTCGAGCAAATTTTCATGCGAGCCAGTGTCTAACCAAGCATATCCACGGCCCATTAACTCTAACTTAAGGCGCTGCTCAGAAAGATAAGATTGATTAACGGAAGTTATTTCTAACTCGCCACGATGTGAGGGACTGATGGATTTGGCTTTTTGAATAACGTCATTTGGATAAAAGTATAATCCCGTAACAGCATAGTTACTTTTGGGCTCTGAGGGTTTTTCTTCAATACTAATAACATTGCCATGAGAATCAAATTCAGCAACACCATATCGCTCAGGATCGTTTACGTGGTATCCAAATACGGTCGCTTTATCTTCTGCTTGTATATTTATAACAGCTTTAGCTAGCAATGATGTGAGATCATGGCCATGATAGATATTATCGCCAAGTACCAAACAAACATCATCATCGCCTATAAATTTTTCACCTAAAATAAATGCTTGAGCAAGGCCATCTGGAGACGGTTGTATCACATAGTCAAAAGTCATGCCTATTTCAGAACCATCACCCAATAGACGTTGAAAGTTAGCTTGGTCTTCTGGAGTTGTGATAATCAAGACGTCCTTTATCCCTGTTAGCATAAGGACAGATAAAGGATAATACACCATGGGTTTGTCGTAAATAGGCACGAGTTGTTTGGAAACCCCGCGAGTGATCGGATAAAGACGTGTGCCACTTCCTCCTGCCAAAATTATTCCCTTCATAAGCTATTGCACCTTTCTTAATTGGGTTCGAGTGACAATGACTTTTGACTTTCACGATGAAAGTCTATGCCCAAGTCTTGCAGATGATTGATATAAAAACGACCTAAACTTCCATCAGACACATCTTTTTTGATTTGCACTAGAACTGCTGTAATTTCATAAATATTGTATGTTGCTATTTAAAAACTCACTTATTGTTTAAGATCTTGCTGTCTTACTTCTTCTTTTAACTGATCAATTTCTTTTTGAAGTTGAGTATGTTCCCTCTGCTTTCTCGCTAAAAATCGTGCGGTAATCGCCGCTTTCTCAACTATGCCCTTAGGGGTCAATAAATAAGCATAACCCCACTTATTATCTGAGCGTTGGAAATTATCTAATTTGACCCAGCCGACATCAATTAGAGACTTTACCAAGTAATGAGTTTTTCCTAAGCTCACATTCAACTCTTTAGCTATCTGTCGCTGAGTCATATCTGGTTGTTGCTCAAGAAGCTTAAGCACACGATATTCGAGTTCTTTTTTATTGATCATAGACTATGGAATCTATTACTTTAGTTTCAGGCAGGCTACCGCAAGATCATAATAGATCTAAATTTTGAAAAAAATACTCAAAATGAAAAAACTCAGTGTTTTCAACACTGTTCATTTGTTGAACAAGATAACATAAATGAATAGAATTACAAGTTTTGACTAGATTACTGTGAGACAGTTTTGCTATTGTTAGTTATCAGCAAGGTGTTTACCTATTTCTTCATACCAACGCACGAACTTACCAATACCCTCCTCAATTGAGACGGAAGGTTTAAAGCCCGTATCGTGAACTAGTTCATTAATATCCGCATGAGTTTCAAGTACATCACCTTGCTGCATTGGCATTAAATTCATTTTTGCTTTTACGCCAGCTGAGTTCTCAATTGAATTAATAAATCTCCTTAATGTTATAGGTTTATTGTTTCCTATATTGTAGAGCCGGTATGGTAGAGGTTTTTCTGAAAATCCATTTTTTCTGGGTGTTGGGATTTTATCTAATACTGTCACAACACCTCTTACAATATCGGTAATGTAAGTAAAATCCCGTTTCATATTTCCATTATTATACACATCAATGCTCTCACCCTTGATCATAGCTTTAGCAAACTTATAGTAAGCCATATCTGGTCGTCCGTAAGGTCCATACACGGTAAAAAATCGCAGACCGGTAATTGGCATTCCAAATAAATGACTGTATGTATGTGCCATTAATTCATTTGACTTTTTCGTAGCAGCATAAAAAGAAATCGGATGATCAGTTCGATCATTAATATGAAATGGCTGTTTAACATTCATTCCATATACAGAACTCGAAGAAGCGTAAACCAAGTGTCTGACTTTTGAGTGACGACAACCCTCAAGAATATTTACAAACCCAGTCAAATTTGAATCAACATATGCGTGAGGGTTTTCCAGGGAATAGCGAACACCCGCCTGAGCTGCCAAGTTAACAACAACGTCAAATTGATTATCAGAAAATAGTTCCTCCATTAAATCTCTGTCTGAAATGTCTGCCTTTATAAATTCAAAATTAGAGGACTTTGGATGTATATTGATTTCAGACAATCGCAGTTTTTTGAGAGCCGGATCGTAGTAATCATTGAGACTATCTAATCCAATAACTTCATCATCACGCTCCAACAGGGCGAGAGTAAGATGAAAACCAATAAAGCCTGCTGCCCCCGTTACGAGTATTTTCATTTAATCGCTTCCATACAGATCTCGAGTGAATACTTTTCCAGCCACGTCATCTAATTCACTGGCCATTCGGTTAGAAATAATAATATCTGAGGAGATTTTAAACTCTTCAAGCGAGTCTACAACTTTTGAGTTATAGAATTCACACTCATCAAGCAATGGCTCATAAACAATAACATTGATACCTTTAGCTTTGATTCTCCTCATAACACCTTGCATGGCAGACGATCTGAAGTTATCACTACCCTCTTTCATTACTAGACGATAGATACCAACCGTTTTGGGTTTTTCTTTTAAGATTACATTTGCAATAAAATCTTTGCGTGTACTATTTGCAGATACAATTGCCTGAATCAATGTTTGCGGCACTTGATCATAATTTGCTAGGAGCTGCTTGGTATCCTTTGGAAGACAATAACCGCCATAACCAAATGACGGATTGTTATATCCGTTACCTATTCTCTCATCAAGGCAAACGCCATTAATTATATCTCTTGTATCGAGTTCATGGGATAAAGAATATGAATCTAACTCATTAAAGAATGAAACACGCATAGCTAAATAAGTATTAGCAAATAGCTTAACCGCCTCAGCCTCAGTAGAGCGCATAAAAAGAGTTTCGATGTTATTTTTTTTAGCTCCCTGTGCCAGCAAAAAAGCGAATTCCTTGCTTGCCTCACATTGACCGCCCACAATTATTCGTGATGGATACAGATTATCTTGTAGTGCTCGTCCTTCCCTTAAAAATTCAGGGGAAAATACGATTCGATCAGTCTCAAATTTTTCTTGTAGGAACTTCGTATACCCGACCGGGGTAGTTGATTTTATAACTAAAAAAGCATCTTGATTTATCGCCAATGCATCCTCAACAACAGCGTTTACAGTGCTAGTATCAAAGTAGTTTGTTATTGAATCATAGTTTGTGGGCGTTGCTATAATTATATAATTGGCATCTTGATATGCCTTCTCTTTGTCCTTTGTTGCTGATAATGACAGTGATTTTTCAGACAGAAACAATTGAATCTCTTTATCATAAACAGTTGACTGACTATTGTTGATTTTATCGACACGATCCTGATCAATATCAAGTATAGTTACATCGTTACACTGGGCAAGGAGAACAGATAGCGACATGCCAACATAGCCAGATCCGACGACTGTTATTTTTATTTTCATAGCCAAGTTTATAAAACTCTCAATTATTTATTATCTGTATTTATGCAGTGTTCTTTTTATTGAGTCCCAAAACTTTATAACTCATTCGTTTAGCATTGTATATTAGCCAATGCTTAATTTTTATATATCTTTTATAGTAGCTAAGGCAGAAAAGCTAAGCGTTTAAAACTGATTTTAATCTTCCAAAGATATAATGACGCATAAGAACCAATATAATGGCAAGCATCCCGCCCAACAATGTTCCTAAAATACAGATAGTTCTTCTAGATGGTTTAGATTTTACTTCTGGAATAAAAGGTGGCTCTATGACTTTTAAAACATATTCCTTATTTACTTTGGACAGCATTTGCTTCTCAAGCTGAAACTGAACAAGCCTGGTAATAGCATCTTTCATCGTTACTAAAGAAGCCTTCGGTATCTCAGTATTTAAAAAAGCTATAGCAGCTGAAGAATCTCGTAAATCTTGATTACGTAACAATTCATTTGTTTCATTAATTATTAGCACTAAAAGTTCTTTAGCAAAAACTGGTGAAATATGTTCTACAGATATAGTAATGAAATTATTTTTCTTATCTCTAGAGATTGAAACCTGATTTAAATAGGTGCCATAAGCTTCTAAGTATGATGGTTTGGCTTGTTGATTCTTGCCTGGATTTCGAACCCACATCCCAGTATTTTCATTATAGATGTTTGGATTAAATTGAATTTTTTGTGTCTGAAAGTCATAACTCTGAGCAGCCATTATTGATGGGAGAATATCTTCAAATTTAATCAAATGCTCGAGGAAAGTTCTAGATTGAATAAGCTTTATAGCGATCTCGCTCTTATCTTGACCATTTGATGGCAAATTAAGTCCTGCCATTGATGCCAGACCTCCTAATCCTGCTAAAGAGCCATTAGGATTTGATTCTCCAGCTATATTCAAGACAGCCTCTGATTTATAAAAATTTGTGAGACTCAGAGCATATATCACTGAGGATAAAGCAAATAATGAGGTTATAATGATGATAAATAATTTAGCCTTCCACAAGACAATAAAGAGTTCTTTCAAATCAATCTCATCAGCGTAAGCGTTGTTTTCTTGCGGAAGAGTGTCTCTATTCATTACATTAACCCATTGATTTTTAATTTATATTTTAGCTTGATTTTTGTTTTGATGCACGCTGGATATTCAGTACTAGATATTGACTTGGAAGCTATATTTTCTCTATTAAGTGATTATCAATACAAAGACACTGATTCTGCTGCATAAATTCCAATAAAATATATGATCTTGATGAGCCATTTTCATCTTGATAAATTGCACTAAGTCCCTCTAGAGGGCCACCTAGGACTCTGATTTTTTCTCCGGCATTAAAATATGATTGTTTTTGCGATAAATCAATTTGCATTATTTCTCTTATAATACCTTGATCAACTACAGCTGGTCCATTGCCAAACCCAACAAAATTACTAACACCTCGTGTTGATCTTATTGATGTCCAATTGGTATTTTTGATATCAAGTTCAATAAAAAGATATCTTGAGAATAATGGCTCTTCTTTTTTGACCCTTACCCCTTTAACTATTTTTTCGGACCTATAAAAAGGCAAAAATACAGAAATATTTTGCTGCTCTAGTTCTTTAGCTGCTCTTCTTTCTTGTCTAAATTTGGTCTGCAAGAGATACCACAAACAGTTGCTCTTTGTTTTATCTTGAGTCAAATATGTTACCTTTCTATCATCATTAATTTAATAATATCTAGATTTTATAGGTTCATTAAACAACTATCTCAATACTTTTTATCTACTTGCATGAATCTGTTATATTATCATTTGGATCAAGCAAGCAAAATAAATTGGGGTGGACGATGGGGTTCGAACCCACGACGACCGGAATCACAATCCGGGGCTCTACCAACTGAGCTACGCCCACCATAATCTGCAACATACTTACATTATAGATAACTTCGTTTAATATTTACAATACAACTAGATGGCGCGCTCGGCAGGACTCGAACCTGCAACCCTCGGCTTAGAAGGCCGATGCTCTATCCAGTTGAGCTACGAGCGCTTTGTTGCCAATATAATGGTCGGGGCAGACGGA